>ENA-OQLI01000124-OQLI01000124.1-human-gut-metagenome-genome-assembly--contig:-NODE-124-length-115550-cov-8.798723_pt1 | contig 115550 bp, 117 predicted proteins | sample MGYA00242805_ERZ504812 | MGnify/ENA primary metagenome ERZ504812 (study PRJEB26092, sample SAMD00036430) | human gut metagenome | host: Homo sapiens | study: EMG produced TPA metagenomics assembly...
AAAAAGTCGTAAGCCCACAAATTTTGCTTAATTGGAACGTGGATACTTACGACAATAATTATATTATCACATAATCTTCAAAATGAAAAGAAAAGACTGCTAACATTTTATTTGTCAACAGTCTGAAAGAAACTTTAGTTTCTTTTTTTCTATTTTGAAAACTTTTTTCATTTTGTGAAATAATTGAGACAATTTCATGAGATTCTATATAATAGATAACACTGTGGAGGAAGAAGTATGAATGTAAAAAGTAAAAGATATATATTGATTGTTTTGGCATTTATGATTGTTGGAACAGGCTGTGCATTTACACTGAAATCAGGAATTGGAGTTGGAGCTTGGGATGCAATGGCAAAATCAGTATCAGATTTAATTGGTATTGAGGTTGGAACAATGGGGATGATCTTTAATTGTACTTGTGTTGTTGGTCAGATTATTATCTTAAGAAAGAAATTTAGATGGATTCAATTATTACAGATTCCTCTGAGTGTTTTATTAGGGATGGTTATTAATTTTGTGTTTTATGAACTTTTAATTTTTGAATTTCAATCATTTGCAGGTGGGATTATTATGTATATCATAGCAAGTACTGTTTGTGCATTTGGAGTTTCCATTGTTATGTTATTAGATGAAGTTACATTTGCATTAGAAGGATTTTGTATGGCTTTAACAGATATCATTCCAGTTAAGTTTCATGTTGTCAGACAGGCAGCAGATGTTATCAGTGTCTTAATTGTTGTGATATTAACACTTATATTTAATATTTCATGGTCTATTGGGATAGGAACAATTTTAGGAATGTTGACTTTTGGTCCTACACTTGGTATCTTTATGAAAATATTTAAACCCATTCTAAAGAAACAAGGTTTATTAACTTATGAATAAAGTGCTATTCTTGCGAATAACACTTTTTCTTTTTAATGAAATAAAAGAGAATAATGGCGATTATTCCACCTGTCGTATCAATCATGACATCAGCCAATTGACCAGACCTCCCAACAATAAATAATTGATGAAACTCATCACTACAAGCATATAGAAACGTTGCAGACAAAGAGAAAAGGAGAACTTTTTGCAATATGAATTTATTCTTAGAAAACCCATAAATAAAAGTGAATGTGAGTAAGGCATATTCGCCCATATGAGCCATCTTTCTTATAATCAGTTCTGGAACAATAATATGTAAATGATTCTCAAGCCAATTGACAATATATGTACTCAAACCAGATGATTCAGTTCCTGTTTGATGTGAAAACCAAAAGATAATAATCATAAATAGTATAGATGGGATAAAATATTTTATTTTTTTCATGGTAGCACCTCTTGATATATTATAAAAGAACTTGTCATAACTGACAAGTTCTCATCTTATTAATCTGTTAAATCTTCACCATTTGTAGCAATAACTTTTTTATACCAATAGAAAGAGTCTTTTCTATATCTATCTAATGTTTTTAAATCAAATTCTTCTCTATCTACATAAATAAAACCATAACGTTTTACCATACCCTCATGAGTAGAAATTAAGTCAATTGCAGACCAAGGACAATATCCCATCATTTCACAACCATCACTAATTGCTAATTGAACTTGTTCAATATGTTTTCTTAGATATTCAATTCTATATGGATCATGTACTTTTCCGTCTTCTAATTTATCATAAGCACCTAATCCATTTTCAGTAACAATCATTGGTAAACGATATCTAGAATACATTTCACGAATAGTTGCTCTAAATCCCATAGGATCAATTTCCCATCCAAATTCAGTTGTTGGTAAGTGAGGGTTTCTAAATCCTTTGAACATTCCTTTTTCACCACGAGCTGTTTGTTGATCAGCTGCACCATCACATTCAACAGAACCATCTTCCCATTCACAAGTTGCTGTATTATAGTAGTTAAAACCAATAAAGTCAGGATGTCCACTCTTTAAAGCTTCTGCATCACCTTCAGCAAAATCAGGAGTAGCATCATGTTCTTCTAACCAAGCCCATACTAAATTGTTATATACACCATAAACTGCCATATCTAAATATAACCAGTTTCTCACAGCATTATAGTTTTGTGCAGCTAAGTTATCTTCTGGTTTACAGCTTGCTGGATAAACTAATGAGATATTTGGTGCGGGTCCAATTTTCGCTCCTGGTAACATCTCATGACATAATGCCATTGCTTTCGCCTGAGCAACTAACATATGATGGTTTTGCTGATAGATTTCTTTTAATTCATTTGTACAACCTTCAGGTATAGTTAATGTACCAATAACTGGTCCAACTAATGTTAACATATTTTGTTCATTGATTGTTAACCAGTATTTCACTCTGTCACCAAAGTTTTCATACATAACTTTTGCAAAGTTTAAGAACCAATCAACTGATTCTCTATTAGACCAAGAACCACGTTCATCTAATGCAGCAGGCATATCGAAATGGAACATTGTGACTAATGGTTCAATACCATATTTTAAACATTCATCAATCAGATTGTTATAATACTCAATTCCTTTTGGATTGACTGCTCCTGTTCCTTCAGGGATAATTCTTGACCAAGAAATAGAAAAACGATAAGTTTTGAATCCCATTTCAGCCATTAAAGCAATATCTTCTTTATATCTATGATATTGATCTGCACAAACTGTTAAATCAGATGTTCCTTCTGGTACTTCTTTAACATCTTGACAAGAAGGTCCTTTTCCGTCTTCTAAATTTGCACCTTCTACTTGATATGCAGAAGTACTTGCTCCCCAAAGAAAATCTTGAGGAAATGGTTTTAAGTTTTTGTGTAACATTATTCATTCTCCTTTGCATTTTATTTACATTGTCATTATACATAAAAAGATGGTTTGAATAACGTTCTTTCATTTTGTGAAAAAAGTTTTTAAGATATGAAAATAATCATGAATTTATTTGCAAATAAGAACATATATTTGTACAATAGATATACAAAGAGGTGAAAACTGTGAAAAATATATATGCAATCATACAATTAAATGAACATGGTTTTGATATCTTAAACTCCAAGAATATGCAATTAGAAAAAACATTTATACAACATGGTAGGTTAAGCACATATAATCACTCTTTGTTTGTTGCTTATATGAGTCTTTGTATAGCTGGAAAACTTCGTATCAAAATTAATGAGCGGAGTCTTGTCCGTGGAGCACTTCTTCATGATTATTTTCTCTATGATTGGCATATACCATCAACTGAAAATAGACGTCATGCGTTTGATCATCCTCGTCGTGCATGGGAAAATGCGAGTCAAGATTTTGAATTAACTGAATGTGAGAAAGACATTATTTTGAAGCATATGTTTCCGCTCACATTAAAACTGCCAAAATATCGTGAGAGTTATATTGTTTTATTAGCTGATAAATACTGCGCTATTTATGAAACATTAGCATGGAAGCGGACAAAGAGGAAATTATCTTTTTTAGAAGATTATTTAGGCAAGCAGACAATCATTTCTTAAGCATCATAAGATGCTTTTTTTGTTCATTTTATGGCTCTTAACAAACTATCTTGTTATAAATCAAGGCAATTTATCAGTTTCATATCTTTTTTGGATTGTCATCCGTTTAACTTATGCTATATTTCAGATATAAAAAATCTTGCTTTGAACAAGAGAAAATAAAAAGTTGGATAATAATATCCAACTAAGACTGTAACTCTTCCCATGTTTCTAATAATTGTTCTAATTGATATTGAGAATCATCTATACATTTTATAGTTTCATTATATTTTTGATAGTCATTTAATATCTCTTCATTATGAAGAGATTCATTATATTGACTTATTTTTAATTCAAGTTCAGAAATTTGTTTTTCAATCTTTTTGATTTGATTTTGTTGTTTACGAGTCTCTGACTGACTTTTCTTTTGTTCAAGATATGAAGTGTTTTTTTCTTTTTCAACCTTAACTTCATTTTTATGATCTAGATAAGTTGTATAGTTACCAGAATATGTATGTGAGCCATGAGCAGTCATTTCAACCACTTTTGTAGAGAGCTTATTAATAAAATAACGATCATGACTAATAAAAAGAATTGTTCCTTGAAAAGACATTAAAGCATCTTCTAAAACTTCTTTTGATTCAATGTCTAGATGATTGGTAGGTTCATCAAGGACAAGGAAATTACATCTTGATAACAGTAACTTCATTAAAACAACACGACCACGTTCGCCACCAGATAAAACATCAATGGTTTTAAAAGCGTCATCGCCTTTGAATTGAAATGAAGCACAGGCACTTCTAATTTCAGTGTTATTCATTTGAGGATATGTATCACTAATCTCTTGAAATATTGTTTTGTTGAAAGAGAGTGATGTATGTTCTTGGTCATAGTACCCAATCATGACTTTACTACCTAATTTGATTTTTCCACTTTTTTGAGAAAGGCGCCCTAATAGAATTTGAAAAAGTGTTGTCTTCCCAATCCCATTAGGTCCAATTAAAGCGACTCTTTCTTGTTTCTTCACTTCAAAATGAATATTTTCAAACAGTGGCTGATCAAAAGCCATAGCTAAATCTTTGACTTTTAAAACATCATAACCTGATTCTACAACAGGCTGAAACTGAATCTTCATGGATTGAGGTAAGGCATCAGGTCTTTCTACTTTTTCCATTTTTTCTAAGGCTTTTTCTTTACTTTCAGCACGTTTAACTTGTTTTTCACGATTATATGATTTTAAAAGATCAATACTTTCCTGCATTCTTTTGATTTCTTTTTGATTATCTATATAATGTTTTAAATCAACTTCACGATTATGCTTTTTTATAATAGCATATTCTTGATATGAGCATTTATATAAGGTTGATTTTCCGTTTTCTATTTCAATAATTTGATTCGTGACTTGATCAATAAAGTATCTATCATGAGAAACCATAATAATCGCATGAGGATAACTTTTAAGATAAGCTTCTAACCATTCAATAGATTCAACATCTAAATGATTGGTTGGTTCATCAAGTAAAAGTAAACTTGGTTTTAACAACAATAATCTTCCTAATGCAATTCTGGTTTTTTGACCACCAGATAAAATACTCATTGTCATATTCCAAGTCTCTTCTTCAAAGCCAAGCCCCTTTAAGACACCTTTAATTTGACTTTGATATGTATATCCACCATCTCTTTCAAACTCATAAGAGAGTTGGTCATATTCTTTCATAATAGAATCTAAATCTTGAGTTGTTGTCATGAGTTGTTCTAAAACGCGGAGACGTTCTTCTTTTTTGATAAGTGGTTGAAATACATTGAGTAAGGCGTCATAGACTGTTAATTGAGGATCAATTGTATTATGTTGAGATAAATAGCCAATCGTTGATTCTTTGGACTTAAAAATATCACCACTATCATAAGATTCTTCTTCACAAAGAATTTTAAGAAGTGTTGTTTTTCCAGCACCATTAACACCAATGATAGCTAATTTATCATGTTCTTCAATTTTAAAAGTTATATCTTTAAGCAAATCAATCCCTTGGAATGATTTCTTTAAAGATGAGCAAGCTAATATCATTTTTATCACCGCAACTATTGTAACATATTACACCCTATATTTAAAATAAATATTTGTTGTTATCAAAATCTGCTAAAAAATAAAATAATAATATTGATTGTATATACTCTATAATGTATAATTGTATACAATAAAGAAAGGTGGGGTTATATGAATTTAGCATATAAGATTTTAAGTTCACATTTAAAAGAGGGGAAACTTGTTCCGGGAGAACAAATTTGTATACAGATTGATCAAACACTTACACAGGATTCAACTGGAACGATGGCATACTTACAGTTAGAAGCTATGGAAGTGGGACATGTAGCGGTGGATAAAGCAGTGGCGTATATTGATCACAATATGTTACAGACTGGATTTGAAAATATGGATGATCATGAGTTTATTCGTAGTGTGGCTAAAAAACATGGAATTACATTTTCTAAGCCAGGAAATGGTGTATGTCACCAACTTCAATTAGAAAACTTTTCTAAACCTGGAGAAACATTAGTGGGAAGTGATTCACATACACCAACTTGTGGAGCAATGGGAATGATTGCGATTGGAGCAGGGGGATTAGATGTTGCTGTAGCAATGGCAACAGGAAAATATTACTTACAATGTCCATCAGTGATTCAAGTCAATTTAACTGGTCAAAAAGCACCATGGGTTAGTGCGAAAGATATTATTTTAAAAGTTTTACAAGAATTAAGCGTTAAAGGTGGCGTTAATAAAATTGTTGAATATACAGGTGAAGGAATTGCAACACTGTCTTTAACTGATCGTGCAACAATTTGTAATATGGGAGCAGAACTTGGTGCAACAACTTCAGTTTTTCCAACTGATAAAAGAACTCTTGAATATTTAAAACAACAGGGTAGAGAGAATGATTATGTTGAAATGAAAGCTGATGCTGATGCAACTTATGATCAGGTATTAGAAATTGATATGTCTACATTAGAGCCTATGGTTGCAAAGCCACATAGTCCAGATGCTGTTGTTCCAGCTAGAGAATTAGAAGGAATGGCTATCAATCAAGTTGTTATTGGATCATGTACGAATTCATCATTTGCTGATATGATGAGAGCTGCTAAAATCTTAAAAGGGCGAAAAGTTGCAGAGCATGTTTCACTTGTTATTGCACCTGGTTCTTCAAGTATTCTAGCAATGCTATCAGAGAATGGAGCTTTGGCTGATATGATTCAGGCTGGCGCAAGAATTCTTGAATGTGGATGTGGACCTTGCATTGGTATGGGGCAGGCACCATTATCAAAGGGTGTCTCATTAAGAACGATTAATCGTAATTTTAAAGGACGTTCTGGAACAAATGATGCAGGTGTTTATTTGGTTTCACCAGAAGTTGCTGCACTTTCAGCTGTGAAAGGATGTTTTTCATCAATGTTTGAAGATGATATGTATTTAGAGGAAGTTCCAAGTACACCATTTATTAAGAATGCAAACTTCTTTATTAATGATTACGATCCTTATACAGAGGTTTATATGGGACCAAATATAAAACCTGTTCCAAGAGGAGAAAAATTAGCAAAAAATATTCAAGGAAAGATGGTGCTTAAAGTTGGAGATAATATTTCAACAGATCATATTGTTCCTTCAGATTCTAAATTATTACCTTATCGTTCAAATGTTCCTCATTTGGCTAAATTCTCTTTCTGTAAAGTTGATGATCAATTCTATCATCGTGCAATTGAAAATGGTGGAGGATTTATTGTTGGAGGAGACAATTATGGTCAAGGTTCTTCAAGAGAACATGCAGCATTAGTTCCTAATTACTTGAAAATCAAAGCTATTTTTGCCTTATCATTTGCGAGAATTCATAGATCAAACTTAATTAATAATGGAATCTTACCATTGATAATTGATCAAGTAGGATATGATTTCTTCAATGATCAAGATGAATATGTTTTATTAGATGTCAAAGATGCAGTAGAAAATGGGACAGATGTGACTGTTCAAAATATAAATACAAAAGAAACTATTGTTGCCAAGTTATCATTGGCACCTAGAGAAAAAGTAATGATTTTACAAGGTGGATTATTAAATGCAATTAAAGAGTTAGGGGGAGATTTTTAATGAAAGCAGTTTTAATACCTGGAGATGGCATTGGACCAGAAATTGCAAAGAGTGTCGAAAATATTACCGAGGCAATGAAATTAGATATTGAATGGATCACATATCAGGCTGGGGCTGAATATGCCACAACGACAAAAGAAGTTTTTGAACCAGGATTGGTTGATGCGATAAAAGAATATAAATGGGCATTAAAAGGTCCAACTGCAACACCAATTGGTACTGGATTTAGAAGTGTTAATGTTGCTTTAAGACAACAGTTTGCAACCTATGCAAATGTAAGACCAATTCGTTCATTTAAGGGAATTGATTCTAAATATGAAAATATTGATTTGGTTATGATAAGAGAAAATACTGAAGATTTATATAAAGGTATTGAATATATGATTAATGATAATATGGCGAATGGTATTAAATTAATTACACGTGAAGCGAGTGAAAAGATTTGCCGATATGCTTTTGAGTATGCTAAAATGAATAATAGACACAAAGTGACAGCTATTCATAAAGCAAATATTATGAAATATACAGATGGACTTTTTTTGGAAGCATTTAGAGATGTTGCAAGAGATTATCCAAATATCGAAGCACAAGAAGTTATTGTTGATAATATGTGTATGCAGCTTGTTCTAAGACCTGAGACATTTGATGTTTTGGTTGCACCTAATCTATATGGTGATATCGTTTCAGATTTATGTGCAGGATTAATTGGGGGATTAGGGTTTGCTCCTAGTGGTAATATAGGAGACGAATATCGTATTTATGAAGCTGTTCATGGAAGTGCTCCAGATATTGCTGGTCAAAACATTGCAAATCCAAGTGCTTTATTGTTAGCTTTTGCATTGATGTTAGAAGCAATGGGGAAATTAGAAGAAGCGAATCAGTTAAGAGATGCTTTAGCAGCAGTTGTTGAGGAAGGAAAAATCGTAACTCCTGATATTGGAGGAACTGCAACAACGACTGAATTTACTCAAGCTATTATTGAAAAATTATAGGAGGAAAATTATATGCCGTCACACAGTTTGTTTGATCAGGTATCGCACGGCTCTTTAGGAAATAAGATATTTGATATATTGAGGGATCGTATTTTAAATGAAGAATATGAGAATGGACAAAAACTCAATGAATTATCTTTAGCGAATGAATTAAAAATCAGTAGAACGCCAATTAGAGAAGCATTAAAACAATTAGAATTAGAGGGTTTGGTGGAAAGTATTCCTAATAAAGGTGTTTATGTCAAAGGGTTTTCACCAAGGGATATAGATGATATGTTTGAAATTCGTTTGGCTTTAGAAGGGCTTGCTATTCAATTAGCAATTGATCGTATGGATGAAATTCATTTGGTTAAGATTAAGGATGTTTTTGAATTGATGGAGTTCTATACTGGAAAAAAAGAACAAGAGAAAATTAATGATTTAAATATTCTTTATCATGAGACAATCTATCAGGCAACTCAGTCACAATATTTTGAACAATTATTAAAAGATGTTCATTATTATGTTTCTGTGACAAGTCGTCATTCTATTACACAACCTGAAAGATTAGAAACAGCATTAAAGGAACATAAAGCTATTTTAGATGCTATTATTGCTAATGATAAAGAACTTGCTAAAGAAACAATTCAAAAACATATTAGAAAAACTCAAGTTTTGGTTAGAAAATACTATACAAATAAAGGTAAATAAAAAAGGCTCTATTTGGTCAAATGATCAGATAGAGTCTTTGCTTTGCATTCATAATGAATATATAGAAAGATATCTATCATTAATTAATAATCCTGGTATGGTGTATAACTGCTAAAGGAAATGTTCTAACATATAGCATAATAAATATAAACTTTTGACTTATCCTATTCCTCTTTATTTTTTGATAAATTACTCATTCAACTTTTTTTCAAAGAGAAATTCATCAATTTTTCAGTATAGAAAATATTGTTGAATATAAATATGATAATAATGTATTAACAATATAATCTAAATAATTAAACATTATATCCTTTACTTTAAAACATTATTATGATAATATGGAGTTAAGAAAGGATCTGAATAACAAATTCAGAGGAGAGGATGAAGAAATATGAAGAAATTTATGTCATTTATGGAAGATAAAGTTGCTCCAATATTTGCTAAATTAGCGACAAATCCCTATTTAACAGGTATTAAAGATGGTATGATTGCAACTGTCCCTTTCACTATTTTTGGTAGTTTGTTTATTATTATTGCACAGTTTCCAAATGATACATGGGCGAAAATTGTCGAACCATATAAGGCTATGTTGAATGTTCCAAATCAAATGACGATTGGTATCATTGCTTTGTTTGTTGCTTTTTCAGTTGGATATAACTTGTCAAAATCTTTTAAACAAGACCCATTAATGGGAGGTATCATTTCATTTATTGGATTTATGATTTTACAGGTTGATGAAGAATTTGCTATGGCAACTACATATTTTGGTTCTAAGGGGATATTTACAGCGCTTTTGGTTGCTATATTCTGTGTTAAAATCTTACAATTGTTTGTTGAACATAACTGGGTTATTCGTTTTCCAGAAGGTGTTCCACCTGCAGTATCTAAATCTTTTTCAGCATTAATTCCAAGTATTGTAGCTTTATCAATTCTTTTCATTTTACGTTGTGTACTGGGAATTCAAATACCAGAACTTGTTACACAATTGTTCTCACCATTAGTCTTTGCTTTAAATTCATATCCTGGTATTTTGGTTTATATGGTTGTTTCACAATTATTATGGTGTGTTGGTATACATGGTCAATCTGTTTTAAATGCGGTAGGTACACCAATTTTTACAACATTCATTACTGCAAATACTGAAGCATTCTTGGCTGGACAGCCAATTCCTTATATTACTGCATTAGGTTTCATTCCTTGGTTTGTGAGTTTAGGTGGAGCTGGTGCAACATTGGCTTTAGTTATCATCATGTGCCGTTCAAAAGAAAAATCTTTGCGTACTTTAGGACGTTTATCATTACCAGCAGGTATTTTTGAAATTAATGAGCCTGTGACATTTGGATTACCAATCGTTATGAACCCTGTTATGATGATTCCATTTGTATTAATTGATGCCATTTTAGTTACTGGAACTTATTTCTTGATGTTCTTTAATATTATTGGTCGACCTGTTGTGCAGATTCCTTGGATTATGCCTCCAGTTATAGGTTCTTATCTTGCAACAGGAGGAAATATTCCTGCTGCCGTTTGGGCACTCTGTGGAATCGTCATTGCTGGTATTGTTTACTATCCATTTGTAAAGATTGTAGAACGTGAACGTTTAGCTGCTCAAGAAAATGGAACAGAAGCAACTGAATAATATAAAAGACTTGAGATGGTTGGGGCAAACTCTCAACTTTCTCTTTTTATAGAAAGATTGGAGGATAAAAAATGAAACATAGAGGCATAGTTATGAGTAAAAAAGGGATGGTTTCATCAGCCCATACACTTATTTCAGCATCTGGTTTAAAAGTTTTAAACAGAGGTGGAAATGCCATGGATGCTTGTATTGCAATGGCTTTAACAAGTGGTGTCGTTTTACCAGATATGTGTGGGTTAGGTGGCGATGCATTCTTGCTTTATTATGATGCAAAGACTCAAAAAATAACTGCAATGAATGGTTCGGGTGGAGCTCCAGCAAAGGCAACGATTGAATATTATCAGTCATTGGGACTTAAATCTGTTCCTAAAGATGGTATGCTCTCAGTGACCGTACCAGGAGCTGTTGATGTTTATTTTGAGGCATTAAAACAATTTGGAACATTAAGTTTTGCTGATCTATGTGAAGATGCTATTGAATTATCAGAAACTGGTGTACCTGTATCAGAAAAGGTTGCCAGACACATGCATACAGATTATCAAAAAATGTGCAGGTTTAAAAACTTAAAAAATTTATATCTCAAAGATGGAAAACCATATCCTTATGGTGAACTTGTTTATAATAAGGATTATGCAAAGAGTTTACGTTATTTAAAAGAACATGGGCGAGATGGTTTCTATAAAGGTAAACTGGCTGATAAGATTGTAGAATATTCACATGAGCATGGAGGGATTTTTGAAAAGTCTGATTTTGAAAATTATCATTGTCAAATATTAGAACCTATCTCTGTTGATTATCGAGGTTATCGTATTTTTCAAACACCACCAGTTTCACAAGGTATTATTCATCTAGAAGAATTGTCTATTCTTAATCAATTTAATATGTCACAGTATGAGCCAGATAGTGCTGAAGCTATTCATTTGATGGTGGAGGCAAAGAAAATTGCATTTAGAGATCGTATGAAGTATTTTGGAGATCCTGAATTTGTTGAAAATCCAACTGAAATTCTATTGAGTGAAGAGTATGCTTCGCAAGTTGCAGGTTGTATCCATATGGATTCTTGCGCCAATGAAGATGATGTCTTTGAACATGAAAATGGACATACAACAAGCATGATAGTTGTTGATCAAGAAGGCAATGCTGTATCTTTTATTCATAGTATTTCAGCAACATGGGGTTCAGGAGAGATTGTTGATGGAACAGGTATTTTATTAAACAATCGAGCTGGGACTGGGTTTAATTTACAAGCTGGTCATCCAAATGCTATTGCCCCTTATAAAAAAACCATGCATACACTCAATACATATTTAATTACAGATTCCAATGGTCGTTTAAAATATGTTGGAAATACACCTGGTGGAGATAATCAACCACAGTGGAATATGCAAGTTGTTTGTAATCTATTAGATTTTGGATTAGATGTTCAAAGCTCTGTTGAACATGGAAAATGGGCTGATATGCATACGTTTGATGAAGAAGGGAAATCTCATCATGTGTTAAAGATTGAATCACAGGTTGGTGAAGAAGTTCTAGAAAAATTAAGACAGATGGGACATACTTTGAAAGTGATTGAACCATTTACTTGTTCAGGGGCTTGTCAAATTATTGAAATTCAGGAAGATGGTTTGAGATTAGGAGGTAGTGATCCACGAGCAGATGGTGCTGCAATGCCTGAAATATAGAAAATGGAGGGGAAACAGATATATGAAGGATTTATTTGAACTTTATATAACCTTTGCCAAGATTGGCAGTATAACTTTTGGAGGTGGGTATGCTATGTTGCCTATTCTTCAAAGAGAAATTGTAGAAAATAAAAAATGGGAAAGCGATGAAGATCTTCTAGATTATTTTGCAGTTGGTCAATGTACACCTGGAATTATTGCTTTGAATGTTTCAACATTCATTGGCAATAAACGAAAAGGAACAATTGGTGGGATTGTTGCAAGTCTAGGCTTTATAACAATTCCTATTGCCTTATTGCTGGTTATTAGCATATTTTTAAATAACTTTGCAGATTATGCCATTGTCAAAAATGCTTTTGCTGGTGTAAGAGTATGTGTTTGTGTTTTAATTCTTAATGCTGTAGAACGATTATGGAAAAAATCAATGATTAATCATAAGGCATTGCTTATATTTGTTGTGGTTTTAGGACTAACATTGTTTACTGATATTCCTTTATATGTCATTGTTCTCTCTTCATCTGTTGTCGGAGCTTTGTTAAACCGCTGGAAAGGAGCAGAAGCAAAATGATTTTATTACAATTGTTTTTTGAATTCTTCAAAGTAGGACTTTTTTCCATTGGTGGGGGATTAGCCACTTTACCATTTCTATATGATATCTCAAATACACTTGGCTGGTTTACACATGGCGATATTGCCAATATGATTGCTATTGCAGAATCAACACCAGGAGCCATTGGTATTAATATGTCTACTTATGCAGGCTATCAAGTTGATGGTATACTTGGTGGTATAGTTGCCACAATTGGATTGATTACACCATCTGTTATTATTATTTTAGTGATTGCACGATTGTTAAAAAAGTTTAAAGAAAATAAACTTGTTCAAGATGTTTTCTTTGGTTTAAGGCCAGCCTCTGTTGCTATGATAGCATCAGCTGGAATTGGAGTCATTAAAATTGCCTTAGTGAATATCCCACTGTTTGAGTCAACAGGGCATCTCTTAGATTTATTTGTTGTTCCTGGAATTATTTTAGCTATCGTTCTCTATACGTTATCTAAGAAAACAACTTGGTCACCAATTATTCTCGTTGCTATAAGTGCAGTTGTCGGAATTGTGTTGCATTTAGGTGGTGCATAAATATAAAAATTCAGTATGACTAAACATCATACTGAATTTGATAACTATGAATTCTTGTATTGTATCTTGCATATGAGACTTCAACAACTTTTTGATTAATATCATGTGATATTCTTTTTCTTCCAAGGACTGGTCCTTTTTCTAGATTAAGCCCCTCTAATATACGAACTGGAGGAAACTCAACAAGAAAGTCATCATGAAAATGAGCAATAAAATAGTGATTCTTATAAAGGAACATATACAATGAAAAATCATTATGATTCTTAATAACAGGGATTTCAATATCACCTGGTAAATAATGTGTCAGATGGATATAAGGTTGTCCATCTAGATAGTAAAAGCGAGTAATTTCTAGACTTTTCCTCCCAAAATAAGGAAATAACTCATGTTGAGGATCTAATGAAATATATTCAAATTGTGTATTTTCCTTTGTCACTTGATATCCTTGCTGTTTTAAAAGATTAGCAAAAGAATAACCATTTGATAATTTATTGAAAATGCTATTGCTTATAACGGTTGTGCCTTTACCACTTTGTTTTGAAACATAACCGTCTTTTTCTAAAAGGTCAATAGCTTTTCTTATTGTAATTTTACTAACATTAAAGATTTTTTCAAATTCAGTCTCAGTGGGTAATAAACTATTTATAGGGTAGACACCATTAATAATTGAATCTTTAATGGTTTCCATAATAGAGTAATATAAAGGTGTTTTTTTATTCATATATAAGACTCCTTTCAGTCATTATTTGAAGATCTATTGATACAGATAAATGACTCATTATTGTATTTATCATAACATAATCAAATAAAAAAATCAAAGTGCATAATGAATAAGATTTAATGATATAATGTTTATAAATTGATAAGTATAAAAATTTCAATTTTCATGAATGAACATTTTGTTTGATAACTGTGATTTGATTGAAGTGTATTCATGAAAGTGTTAAAATTTTTTTAGGAAAGAAGGTTGAGCATGAATAAATTTATGATTGAAAATGCAAGACTTGTAGATGGCAGAATTGTGAGTATTTTTGTTCAAAATGGTGTCATTCAACAAGTTGCTTCTTCTATAAAGGTAGACAATGAGACTCAGGTTATTCATTTAGATAATGAGAGTTATGTAAGTGCTGGCTGGATAGATACTCATACGCATTGTTTTGATAAGTTTGAACTCTATGCTGATAATTGCGAAAGTATTGGCTATAAAAAAGGTGTAACAACTGTGATAGATGCAGGAACATCTGGTGCAGATAATGTTGATGAGTTTTATGATAGTGTAAAAAATTGTAAAACACATGTATATTCATTATTAAATATCTCTAAAACAGGGCTATACGCACAAAATGAATTGGCAGATATGCGACATGTTGATAGCGATGCTTTTATGCAGGCGTATCAAAAACATCCCCATTTTATTATTGGTGTGAAGGCCAGAATGAGTAAGAGTGTTGTTGAAGAAAGTGGTGATTTGCCTTTATTTGAAGCGTTAAAAATTGCTGAACAAACAAAGCTGCCATTGATGGTGCACATTGGAACTGCACCTTCAAAACTGGAGACAGTTTTAGCGAATATCAGAAGCGGGGATATTGTCACTCATATTTTCAATCCGAAAACGAATGGTATTATTCAAGATAGTCACATTAAAGAATGTGTATTTGATGCTTATCAAAGAGGTGTGTTCTTTGATTTGGGTCATGGTACAGATAGTTTTTCATTTGATGTATTAGATAAGGCGAATCAAAATGATCTAAAAGTTCACAGTATTAGCAGTGATATTTATTATCGTAATCGTCAAAATGGGCCTGTTTATGATCTTGCGACGACAATGTCAAAACTTTATAGGAAAGGATATGATTTGAAGGAAGTTATAGCTTGTGTGACAAGCCATCCTGCAAAAATGTTGAATTTATCACATCTTGGTCGGATTGAAAAAGGCTATTGTGGTGAGTTTACAATATTTAAGATTATTCATAAAAATAAAGAATTGGTTGATTCGACTGGAAAGAGAATCATTGTATCCGAGTATATTCAACCAGTTGCAGTGATCATACGTAACGAATATATTCAACTTGAGGAGGATTGTTAATGGAAGATATATATGAAAAATATCAAGTTAAACAAGTTATTAATGCTTCTGGGAAAATGACAATTTTAGGTGGTTCACGAGTCAGTGAAGATATTTGTCAGCAGATGAATATTGGTGCATCACATTTCTTTGAAGTTAAAGATCTGTTGGATAAAACTGGCAATTATTTAGCAGCGCTTATTGGTGTAGAATCTGCTTATATTGTCAATAGTGCTTCTGGCGCTATTGCCCAAAGTGTTGCTGCCTGTGTATCAAGAGGTAAGCTACAGTACATCTTAGATATTTATAATCCTGAAAACAAAAAAAGAGAAGTTATTATTTGTAAAGGGCATAATGTTGATTATGGAACACCTATTGAAGTGACGATTGGAATGGGTGGAGGACATGTTGTTGAAGCTGGTTATGCAAATAAATGTACATTAGAACATATTGAAGCAAAAATCAATGAAAATACAGTTGCACTTATCTATGTGAAGTCTCATCATTGTGTTCAAAAAGGTATGCCGGATATGAAAGCATTCATTGAGTTAGGTCATCGTTATCACTTGCCTGTGATTGTCGATGCGGCTGCTGAGGAAGATTTAAAGGTTTATGACAACTTAGGAGCAGATGCTGTTGTTTATAGTGGGACAAAAGCTTTTGAAGGTCCGACTTCTGGTTTACTGATTGGGAAAAAGGTATTTATTGATCAAGTGAAAAAACAAAGTCAGGGGATTGGCCGTGTCATGAAAGTAGGCAAAGAGAATATTTTAGGCTTGACTTATGCGATTGAAAAATATTTATCAAAAGAACATTTGACATTACAACAACAATCTCAACGTTTAGAAATATTTAACCAAAAACTAAATGCCAATGATGGCATATCGGCACGGATTATACAAGATGGTGCTGGTCGTCTGATTATGAGAAGTGAAATAACGTTTGATGAGAAGAAATTGTCTAAGAATGCACTGCAGATTGCACAGGCATTAAAAGAAGGAGAACTTCATATTTATACGCGTGATTATCGTGCCAATGAAGGAAAAATAGAAATTGATATAAGAGATGTCAATGACCAAGAATTAAATATGATTTATGAAAAAATAGTGAAGATTATTGGAGGTAGAAAAGATGAATAAAACTCCTCATTATTTAAATGACAAGATATGTTTAAATGTTTTGGCAAATTCATTAGAGAATGCCAAAGCAATTTATGAAGCAGCAGAGGGACATGTACTTGTTGGCTTGCTTTCAAAGAATTATGAAACAGTTGAAGCGGCTATAAAAGATATGAAAACTTATGCTGAAACTATTGATAATGCTATTTCAGTTGGATTGGGTGCGGGTGACCCTCATCAATGGAAAATGGTTGCTGAAATTTCAAAAGACATTCAACCCCAACATGTCAATCAAGTGTTCACTGGTGTTGGATATACACGTGCATTGCTAGGGCAAGATGAAACAATTGTTAATGGATTAATTTCTCCAAGTGGAACAGCAGGATTGGTTAAAGTGTCTACAGGACCTTTAAGTTCTTTAGATAAACCAGCTCTTGTGCCTGTTAAAACTGCGATAGATATGTTAAAGGATATGGGCTGTAGTTCGGTTAAGTTTTTTCCCATGAAAGGTCTATCAACAAAAGAAGAATATCGAGTAGTTTGTGAGGCTTGTGCAGCAGAGGACTTTATGATGGAACCTACTGGAGGTATTGATTTAACAAATTTTGAAGAGATTTGTCGTATTGCGCTTGAGGCAGGGGTGAAAAGAATTATTCCTCATGTCTATACTTCTATTGTAGATAAAGAAACTGGTGAGACAAAGAGAGAAGATATTCAAACTTTATTAGAAATCATGAAAAGATTATAGGTGATGACAATGAAAATAATAGCATTTGGAGAAGTCATGATGCGTATGATGCCACCAAATTATAAAAAATTATCTCAAGTTGATACATTGGAATTCTTATATACTGGAACAGGAGTTAACGTTTTATCAGGATTATATCAAATGGGGCATGAGGTATATTTAACAACACGTTTACCTGATAATATTGTAGGGCAAGCAGCGAGCGCACATATTCGTAAATTGGGTATTCATGATGACTATGTTTGTTATGGAACAAATCATATTGGTATTTATTTTTTAGAACAAGGAATTGGTAATCGTGCAAGTCAAATCACATATCTTAATCGATTGGATAGTTCTTTTGGTAAAAGTCAAATCTCTGATTATGATTTTTCCTGTTTAGATGGAATGGATGCTTTGCATATATGTGGCATTTCATTAGCGCTCCGTGAAAATCTAAGAGAAGTTGCATTTGCATTTGCAAAAGAAGCAAAGAAAAGACATATTAAGGTCATATTTGATTGTAATTTTAGACCATCATTATGGACAGGTGAGCATGATGAAATAAAACATATTTATGAAGAGATGCTCAATTTAGCAGATATTGTTTTTGCTGGCTATAAAGATGCTACCCTTCTATTACATAAACAAGTTGATCAATCTCTCCCTTATGATAAACAACTTAGAAATATTCTTATGCAAATGTGTCAGGATTATCATATAGAATTTATTTTTGGAACCATTCGTAAAGATGAAGAGTTAACAGGATATATGGTGACTTCAACAAAAATGGTGATGAGTCCAAAAATGAGATTGACTGTTTTCGATCGTGTTGGTGGTGGTGATGGTTTTGCAGCAGGAGCTATCGATGGTTATTTAACACATATGGAGCCACAGGAATTAATTCATTATGCAACAGCAAGTGGTGTTTTAGCTCATACGACATATGGGGACAGTCCAGTTGTTTCTAAAGAGGAGATTATTGATTTTATGAAAAACGGAAAAAGAGATATCAAAAGATAAAATGTATTAAATCTTAATGTAAATAGTTAAAACAAGGCTTATTTAGTAGGTATGCACATTATTTGGCATCAATTGCCTAACATCAAAGTGTTTGTAGAAAAGATTGCTAAGGAAGTAATCTGATTCTAATGTTATGAAGAAGTTGATATAAGAAATTTCCTCAGTATAAAATCCTTATCTGTTCAATTTAAATATGTAGATATGAAAAAAGCCTAGTCAAAATGATTAGGCTTTTTTGAAATTGAGTCTAAGAAGTTACTAAAAATATTTAATTCATTTATAAGCAAAGTGTACACTTCATTATAATATTTGTATGCATACCCACTTGTTGTATATGATATGGCACAGGTCTTAAGTGATTGCTGAGTAGTAATCTCTTGAACTCAATATCAATATATATGAAATATTAGATACTGTCCCAAAATTTTACATATGCAACTGATGCAGCTATTGTAAAAGAGAAAATGACTGCAATATAATATGTGATATAGATTATCCCTGCATCATGCAAGATAGAACTTGGAACAGGTAACATAAAAACTATAATAGGAAACAAAATTATAGATGCCATATAGCCAATAAATAAATATATTTTCTTCATGGTAATCCCTCCTTTGTAACATTAAATGTGGCTGCATATTACAATTATTTTAAATGTCTTTATCTATTTTTAGTTTAACATCAAAAATGCTAATTTGCAATGAGTTGTGTTCAATATTGAATCTATTTAAATCAAAATTGTTTTTTGTTAAACGTATAATAAAGTAGTGATAAAATAAATAGATGAAATACTTACTTTTTCTATTTTGACGAACTAAGTTTTAATTATATAGAAGTGAAACAACTGAGATAATGCTCGAAAAAATATTTTTGAAAAGCATACTGCGATTTTAGGGATTTTATTGAAGATTTCTAAAAATATAATAATCTGTCCTATAATCAAATCTAAGAATCTTTCTTTTAATTACAGCCAAAAGTGAAAATGGTAGGTATATTTATTGGCAATTTTGAGGAGATGCTAAAATATAGTGGATAGGTAGAGAGAATTCAGGATTGAATAACATTATTGTCTATATTTCTCCAATTATTATCTATTTTCCATTTATGTTACTTCATTAAACGTATTTTTGCTTTTTGTTATAATAGCGTTGAATGTAACTGTAAAAATAGAAAAGATTAACAAAACAAAGGATTGTAATTGTTGTGGAAGGGTAGATATAGAAAAATGTCTCATTAATTATCATGAAATAATACAAGTATTTATATATTCAGATTCTATAGTATTTCTACTCATGTGACATATAGTCACAATCTAATTGTTTCTAAAGAGGAAATTATTGATTTTATGAAAAACGGAAAAAGAGATATCAAAAGATAAAGTTTTTTCAATAAGTGAAAATAATGTGCAAAGTGATGTGATTTTGACTATACTGTAAGTGTAAAAACAAGGAGGACGAATAATGGAAAAGAAACCTGTAAAAATTGTTACAATTGGTGGAGGAAGTAGTTATACTCCAGAATTAATGGAAGGATTTATCAAAAGATATGATGAACTTCCAATCAGAGAAATTTGGTTAGTAGATATTGAAGATGGTAAAGAAAAAATGGAAATCGTTGGGGCTATGGCTCAACGTATGTGGGATGCATCTCCTTATGATGTGAAAGTTCATATGACTTTAGACAGAAGAGAAGCATTACCTGGTGCTGACTTTGTGACAACTCAATTCCGTGTTGGTTTATTGAATGCTCGTATCAAAGATGAAAGAATTCCTTTCTCTTATGGAATGTTAGGACAAGAAACAAATGGTGCTGGAGGAATCTTTAAAGCCTTCAGAACAATTCCAGTTATCTTAGGTGTTGTTGAAGATATGAAAGAATTATGTCCAGATGCATGGTTAATCAACTTCACAAATCCTAGTGGAATGGTTACAGAAGCAGTTATGAAATATGGAAAATGGGATAAAGTTATTGGATTATGTAATGTACCAGTTGGTGCAATGATGAAAGAACCAGAAACAATTGGAAAAACATTAGATCAATTGACTTATAAGTTTGCTGGATTAAATCATTTCCATTGGCATAAAGTTTATGATGAAAATGGAAAAGAAGTGACTCAAGATATTATTGATGCAATGTATGAAGGTAAAGATGGTGGATTACCAGCTAACATTCATGACATCCCATTCTTCAAAGAACAATTAGATACTATGAAAATGATTCCTTGTGGATATCATAGATACTATTATCGTCAACAAGAAATGTTAGCACATGGATTAGAAGAATACAGTGATCCAGAAGTGGGAACACGTGGACAACAAGTGAAACAAACAGAAGCAGAATTATTTGAATTATATAAAGATCCAAATTTAGATCATAAACCAGAACAATTAGCAAAACGTGGTGGAGCACATTATTCAGATGCAGCATGTGAAACAATTGCATCAATCTATTCAAATGCCAATAGACACATTGTTGTGACAACAAAGAATAATGGAGCAGTACCAGATTTACCAGCAGACTGTGCAGTAGAAGTCTCTGCATATATTGGATCAACAGGAGCAAAAGCAATCGCTTTTGGAGAATTACAACCAGCTGAAAAAGGATGGTTACAATGTATGAAGAACATGGAACACTGTGTTGAAGCAGCAGCAGTGACAGGAGATTATGGAATGGCATTACAGGCATTCATCTTAAATCCACAAATCCCTTCAGGTGAAAATGCAAAACGAGTGTTAGATGAATTATTATTAGCACATAAGAAATACTTACCACAATTTGCAGAAAAGATTGCAGAATTAGAAGCAGCAGGTGTCACTATTAAAGATGATGTTGCAAGAGAAATTACTGAAAAAGGACTATAAGAAATAGTTATTTATAGGATATGAAAGATACTTCATTAAGAGGTATCTTTTTTTACTATTATTTTTCTTGACGATTTTATTGCTTTTTCATGTCTTTTTGTAGCTAATTATATTAATGGGAGGTTAAATGAGCCTGAGATATATAATTTGGAATATTCAACTGAAGAAAGAGTTTTCGAAACTGATAAGAAAATACCTAATGATAATTATCTAAGAGGGAGTAAAAGAGTTGTTTTTGAAATTATTAATGATTTCCTTCTAGGAAATCAGGCTGTACAATTAGATGAAGTTCTCGTTGGAAAACTATTTAATCGTTTCTATACTGTGACTACAGCAAAAAAATCTACTGGTTTAGGATTATCGATTGCCAAAGGATTAACTGAACAAATGAATGGCAAAATAACGGCTTCTTATAAGGAGGGAAGTTTAAGTATTCATTTATTATTTCCTTTAATATAACGTTTATATTTGCAAATTCTACAATAAATAAGGATACTTTTATTACAGAAGTATCCTTTTGCTTGTAGAAAATTTCTAATTATAATAGATATTTATGTTGAAATTAAATCTTATGACTATCTTGTTCTCTTAAATGTGATGCTAAGTTATTAATAATAAGGTCTATTGTCAAAAAGACAAGGGCTTGAGAATCAACAAAGATATTCTTTTTATCAAGCTGAAATGCTGGTAAAATGAATGCCAAATCAATTTTATTTTTATTGCGATAATGATCATTTTGTGTAATCAATACAGTGTGGCTTTGACTCTCTTTAGCATAATGAATAGAATCTTTAATGACAGTTGTTTCAGCTGAAAGGCTTAAGAATACATTTAAATCCTTATCTGTTGACATCGTTGCTTTTTCAGTAAAGATTCCTGAATCAAAAACAGGTTCTGAATCAATGCCAAGACTTGCTAAACGATATGAAAAGTATTGTGCTGAAAGGCCTGTTTCATGAACTCCAAATATTTTTATTTTTCTAGCATCTATCATCAGTTGAGAAAATTGATCTAAAAATTGAGTGCTTAATAAGTGAGGTAATTTATTCATTTGTTCTGTATATAAGTCAACAATTGTTTGTGTTTTAGCAATCTCACCTTCAGTAATATGTATAATAGATTGTAAATATCTAGAGACTTCATATTTGAATTCACTATAACCTTGGAATCCACATTTTTGGCAGAAACGCAATAAAGCAGATTTAGATACTTTACATTTTTCTGCAATGGTTGATATTGGATATGAAGAAATATCATGAAGATTTGAAAGAATGTAATCCATGATAATTAATTCTGATTTTGTAAATTCATCTTTATGTAATTGAATATGTTGTATAGGTGTCATATAAACCTCCTTGTTTATACTTTGTTTTATTATACCATATTTTGGATAAGTATTAATGAAATTTTTTATTCTAAGAACTTTTTTGGTTTTTCTGGGAAAAGTTCCATAAATTTTAGAAAAAGTATTGTAAACGGTTTCTTTTGTGTGTATAATAAAATTAGTTCCAATGGAATTGACAAAAGTCCCAAAAACGATCGTTATACTGGATATGGAAAAAGGAGGATAAATATGGGTACTGAAACAAAGAAAATCACATTATTAGAGCGACTAACAGATTTTATCGAAAATAAGTTAGCTCCACCACTCATTCGCATTTCTCAAGTGAGATATCTACAGACTCTTCAAAGAACCTTTATGGTCATGATGCCATATATGATTCTTGGTGCAACCGCAACACTCATTCTCAATTTAGGTGGTTTATTTGCTGAAGGAACAGGGCTAAATATGCCTGAAGTTGCAGATATGATTAATGCAGTTATTGCGAATATACAGCCTGCATTGTTACAGATTGTGTTTGTAAGTATTAATCTTATGGCATTCTTATGTGTTGTTTTGAATAGTTATTTTTTAGGTGATTACTATAAAGACAAAGATAGTCAAATCAGTCCAATAGTTTGTGGTATTGTTGGTTTAATAAGTTTTCTTAGTTTTATAGATTTTACAACATTATCTGAAAACTTTGATTGGCCATCTTATATTTTAGGGGCACCTAGTTTATTTAGTGCAATTATTTTAAGTATTGTTTCTGTTGAAATTTATCGTTGGTTTATTGCAAGGAAAATAACAATCAAAATGCCTGCTGGTGTTCCACCAATGGTTGCTGATGCATTTACAAGTATTATTCCTGTCAGTGTTATTGTTATTCTTTCAGCTTTTGTTGGAAGAAATATTCCTAATATTCATTTTTTAACACTTATTAATGATGCGAGTTCTCATTTGGTTGTTGGAGGAAGTCATCCAATTGCACAGTTTATTGCCTTTGTATTAGATAGAATTTTCTGGTTTGTTGGTTTACATGGCTCTAATATTGTTGGGTCTATTATGACACCAATTTGGGAAACGATGATGGGTCAAAATCTTGCTGATTTTATGGCTGGTCAAGATATTACATATCTGTTTTCTTCATTATGGATTAATAGTTATGTTCGTTTGAGTGTTTTCCCAATTGCTGTTTTGTTAGTTATTTCAAAAGTCAAAAGATTTAAAGTTTTAGGAAAGTTATCTATTGCTGGTTCTATATTTAATATTGCTGAACCAATTATGTATGGATTACCTATTGTTTTAAATCCTTTAATGTTTGTTCCTTGGGTATTAGGGTTTGCTGTTTTATTTATCTTTAATGCAATTTTAACTGTTATTGGCATAGCACCTCCAATTGTTGCTAATGTTGTATGGACAATGCCAGTGCCACTTATGGCATTTATTGGCTCAGGATTTAATTTTGTGGCGTTGCTCATTAGTATTATGAATATGATTATTCTCTTCTTTATCTTCTTACCATTCTTTAAAGTTATGGAAAGACAAGAACTTGCTATTCAAAAAGCAAATGAAGAAGAAATGTTTATAGAAAATGAATAGAAAGGTGGGATAATAATGAATGTTCAAATTCAATCATTTCAAATGGAATATTTACAGCAGGTATTAAGATGTTGGAATGAAAACCTTATTTATGATTTGATAAATGAAGAAAGATTTACAGATATGATTTTATTAGATGATAATTTTGATCCTCAACTTTTAAAAGTTGCTATTGTTGAAGATAAAATTATAGCATTTTGCTTTGGCATTAAAAGAAAAATTCCTTATCTAGAAAGAGGATTAGAACCAACACGTGGCTGGATAAATATGATTGCAGTTGATGCTCATTTACGTCATCAAGGCATAGCTTCAAAACTTGTCCAATGCCTTGAGAAAGAATTTGAAAAACAAGGTGTTAAAGAAATAACATTATGTGCTTATAGTCCAAATTATTTTACACCTGGTATTGATATACGTTATCAAGAAGGATTGTTATTCTTTGAGAAGCATGGTTATCAATATCAAAATCAGGCAGTAAGTATGCAAAGAGACCTTTGGGATTTTCAAATGTCTGAAAATATAAAAACAAAACGTAAAGACTTAGAAACAGAAGGAATTCACATCATTCCTTATCAAAAGAAATATATGTTAAATTTATTGGATTTTGTGCTTAAAGAGTTTGGCTCTGGTTGGAAAAGAAATGTCTTAATGGCTATGCAAAAGAAAGAGGCTGAAAAAACAATTCTCCTTTGTATAGATCAAGATGAACATATTTTAGGTTTTTGTATGCGAAAGATTGATGGGAATGATGCACGATTTGGACCTGTAGGAATTCATGAATCATTAAGATCCAAAGGTATTGGAGGCGTTTTGTTTGAATGTATGATGTATGATATGAAATCTAGAGGTATTCCTTATCTGTACTTCTTATGGACAAGTGGTGCAGCACAAAGATTTTACGATCGTCATCAAATGAAAGTATTAAGAACATATCATTTATATAGAAAGGTTATTCAAGATGAAATATAATAGGATTATAAGTATTGGTGGGCATCATTTAGATGCAGAACTCATGGGTGGACCACTGATGATTAAATATGCTCAAAAAGGTGCTCATTGCACAATGGTTAATGTCACTGAAGGAAGATTAGAAGGCAATCAGGTCACTGAACAAGAAAAGTTAGCCTATCTGGAAAATATAAGAAAAGAGAATCAGTTAGTGGCTGAAAAGATGGGGTGTGATATTTATAATATGGGATACACATCTGCAACCGTACCAGCTCAAAATGAATTTATAAAAATTCTAAAAGCCTATATGAGAGAAGAAAAAGTTGATTGTGTAATTACACATTGGCGTGGAACGATGCACCCTCGTCACTACTATACATATGAAACAGTTACGCAAGCTGTTTTGCAATTGAGACAAGAAGGTCATTCTATTCAATTGCTGTATGGTGAAAATTGTGAAGATCTGATAGGATTTATTCCTACATGCTATGTTTCACTAGATGATATTATTGTTGAAACTTGGTTTAATGCTTTGAAAAACTATACTATTTTTAATGGTCAAGTGAATACTGTCCCTTATCAGGAATATTATCAGGCTCAGTTAAAAGTTCGAGCTATAGAAAGTGGATGTCCTCATCCTGTTAAAGCTTATATGCATGCTCCGCTTTTTGATAATGAATGAGTAAAGGAGAATATAAATATGTTAGGAATTTCAGTATATTTTCAAGATTTAGATGAGCAGTATATTAAAACTTGTGCCCAAATAGGTATTCAATATGTCTTTACATCTTTACATATACCTGAAGAAGATTATAGTCAATTAGATAAAAAACTCCCTCAATTTATTTTACTTTGTCAAGATTTAGGATTGAAAATTGTTCCTGATGTATCTCCTGTTACTTTTGAAAAATTAAACTTAAAGTTAGGTGATTTTTCTGCATTGAAGCAGATGGGCATTCAGGCTTTAAGATTAGATTATGGATTTGATGATATAGAGAATATAAAACAATTATCAAAAGACTTTGAGATTATATTAAATGCGAGTGTTGTTAATGAATCATTATTAATAGAAGCAGAGAAGTCTGGTATTCAACTTCATCAATTCATATTATCACATAATTTCTACCCTAAGACTCATACGGGTTTATCAGTAGAGACATTTCGAGAAAAAAATGCTCTCTTTCATAAATATGGTTTAAAAATACAGGCTTTTGTTTGTGGTGATGACTTAAAGAGATTTCCTTTATATGAAGGATTACCTACATTAGAAAAACATAGGGATATACATCCCTATGTTGCTTCTCTTGAATTAATGAAAAAATATCAGATAGATGATATTATGATAGGTGATAGCCGAATTCAATATGAAACATTGAAATATATCAAAGATTATATGGAGCATCATATATTGACATTAAAGGTTCATCTTGATGAAAGATATAAACATTATTATAACCAAATATTGACATGTCGAGATGATTTGTCTGAAGCAGTCATTAGACTTCAGACGCCAAGAGTCAAAGATATTGATATTTATCATAATGATAGAAGGAAAAAAGGTGATATCACCATTGACAATCATCTTATGGGAAGATATTGTGGAGAAGTTCAAATCTTAAAATGTGATTTGCCAAGTGATGCAAGAGTCAATGTGATTGGGTTTGTTCATCCTGAGTATGTAGAAGCTTTAGAGTCTATTGATGGAAGTACATCTATTCGTCTTGTTCCATTATCTACAATGAAAGAGAGGTATAATCACTATGAAAGTGAATCTTAAACAATTAACAACTGAACAAAGAAATCCTCATACATTTTCATTGGACCAGATGAGTATTCGGGAATGTCTGGAAATTATGAATGAGGAAGACTGCCAGGTTCCTTTATGTGTAAAAAAAGAAATTGAGCATATTGAAATCGCTATTCAACATATAATATCCGCCTTACAAAGAGGAGGTAGACTTATCTATATAGGAAGTGGAACAAGTGGAAGACTAGGGGTGTTGGATGCAGTTGAATGCCCACCTACCTTTTCTACAACATATGAAGTCCAAGGTTTGATTGCTGGTGGTGAGACTGCATTTGTCAAGGCACAGGAAGGTGTGGAAGATAGTTTTGATCAAGGTCAAAAAGATATTGCTCATGCTCATGTGACAGATAAGGATGTTGTGGTGGGGATTGCAGCAAGTGGAAGAACGCCTCATACATTAGGGGCATTAACAAAAGCAAAAGATTTAGGAGCCTATACAGTTGCGGTGGCTTGTAATCATCAAAGTGCAATTGGAAAGATTGCCGATATAGCAATTGAGGTTGAAACTGGACCTGAAGTTATTACAGGTTCAACACGTTTAAAAGCAGGAACTGCTCAAAAACTTGTTTTAAATATGTTATCAACTGTTTCTATGATTGGGATAGGAAAAACTTATCAAAACTTAATGGTTGATTTACATGCATCAAATGAAAAACTCATAGAAAGATCAATACAAATGATCATGGAAGCATGTGAATGTGATTATGAATCAGCAAGAGATGTTTTTCTAAAATCTGAGCAAAAACCTAAATATGCTATTGTTATGAAACTTTTAAATTGTAATATTGAAGAAGCCAAAAGAAGATTATTAGAAAATAAATCTTTTGTTTATAAAGCAATAAACGAGAAGTCATAAAAAATTGTATTCATCATTTTCATAAATAGTGTATACTAATACTAAGGAAGTGATATGATGATAACTCCAAAACATATAAAAAAGAGTATAAAAGGTGATTATCGTTTGATTGTTATAAGCGATATTCATGGACACTTAGATCGATTCAAAGCACTTCTACAAAAAGTCAAATACACACCAGATGATTATTTAATTATTTTAGGTGACTTTGTAGAAAAAGGTGATCAAGTTATAGAGACAATCCATTATGTTAAACAATTAAGTCAAAACAAAAGAACTTTTGTACTTGCAGGGAATTGTGAGTGGGCACTTGATGCATTGTTAACAGTTCCAGAACTGGCAGGGCAAATCCCTCAATACTTAGAAAGAGTTTCTACAAATGGATGTATTCGAGATGTCTATCATCTACTTCATTTAGATGACGGTAGTGAAACAATGCTTGGTGTTCAAAAGAAACTCGCAGAGTATTTAAAAGAAGAAATTCAATTTATTTCTCATTTACCAGTTACATTAAAATTCAATCAATTTATATTTGTTCATGCTGGTGTAGAAAAAAGAAAAGATTATCAAGAGAGTTCATTATCTTCTTTATTAGAGATGCAGTATTTTTATGATGAAGGACATATATTAGATGAAACAGTTATTGTTGGACATTTGCCAACTTCCAATTATTTTGCAGACCATATATGTAATGATATTATTATTGATCAAAAGAAAAAGATCATTTGTATAGATGGTGGAACAGGAGTTAAAGCAGTTTCACAGTTGAATGCTTTAATTATTGAAAGTCAAAACAATCAGATTCAGTATACATGTGAACATGTTCAGCCATTACCAATTTATTGGATTATTGAAGATGTTTATGAACCAATGGAATATGTTCATAAAATAGGTTATCCTCATTTTGAAGTCAAGGTTGAAAAAAGTGGGTCACAATTTTCTGAATGTTATCAAGCTGAAACCCATCAAAGATTACTTATTAAAAATGAATTTTTATATCAGAAAAAAAATAAAACATATTGTTTAGATGATTATACGGATTTTATGATTTCTGCTTTATCAGGAGAATATGTTAAACTTTTAGGTGTCTATGATGAATATGCATATGTTATTTATAAAAATCAAGTTGGCTGGATAAAGTATGAATATTTAAAAGCAATATAAGCCATACTATAAATGGTGATAGATATGAATAATGATACATGTATAGAAGAATTAATTAATGGTTTAAATATGGGAAAGATTGCAATTGATCATTTGGTTGATAAGATTGAGAACAGAAAGTTGAAAGAAATTGCTGTTCATCAAAGAAAAAATTATGATGATTTAAAAGAAAAAATTATGCAGACATTTCCTCATACAGAAGATGAAGTGAAAAATAAATTTATGTTAGAATCAATGATTGAAATGAAAACTATTTTAAGTGATGATGCTAAAATAGCAAAAATGCTAACAGAAGGTAGTAATCAAGCTATTATGACAATGACTCATCTTTTAAATAAAGAGGAGAATGTTGATCCAAAAATCAAAGCTTTTGCTGATGATTTTGAAGATATTTCAAAAAGATATATAGAAGAATTAAAAGAGTTTTTATAGGAGAAACCAATGCAGGAAGTTCATGTGGGGAAAGTTTATAAACATTTTAAAGGTCATCAATATTTGGTTTTGTGTATAGCAATGCACACAGAGACAAATGAAACAATGGTCATTTATCAAGATCTTCATGATCAAGATAAAATATATGCAAGACCATATGATATGTTTATATCAAAAGTAGATAAAGAAAAATATCCATATATACAACAGATTTATCGTTTTCAAGAGGTACTCTAGAGTACCTCTTTTGTTTATTTCGTGAAGAGATGGGGTTGTAAAAAATAGTCAATGAAGTACAATAAGAATTGACTAGAAGAGTTTGACTCATTTGGTTAAAGGGGGGGATCATTTATGAATGAGAAATTTCTTGAATTACCAAAAGAAAAACAATTGAAAATTATTAATGCTGGTATGGAATATTTTGGTAAGTATGGATATAAAAGTGCAAGTACTGATGATATTGCAGCAAGAGCAGAAATATCAAAAGGATTGTTATTTTATTACTTCCATAACAAAAAAAGCTTTTACTTATATTTATATGATTATTGTGCAGAATTGATGCTGGATTATATTAATAGTAGTAGAATTCAAGAAATTACAGATTTTTTTGATATTATGGATTGTGGTGCAGCATTAAAAATGAGAATGATTGTAGATTATCCTTATCTAATGAGCTTTGTTATGAAGGCTTATTATTCACAAAAAGAGGCGGTCACTGAAGATATTAATCATATGATTGAAGAAACAATTTCAACAACATTTGATATATATTTTAAAAATACAGATTGGAGTAAATTTAGAGACGAAATTGATCCACAGCAAATCTATCAAATGTTATTGTGGATGATAGATGGATATATGCTGGATAAACAAAGAACACAGCAAGATATTAGTGTAGAAGATATGTTAGTTGATTTTAATAGTTGGAAAAATATGTTTAAAAAGATGTGTTATAAGGAGGAATATTTATGAGTGTAATAGAAGTCAATGGAATCACTAAAGACTATGGCAATCATCAGGGTGTCTTTGATGTGAATTTTACTGTAGAGAAGGGTGAAGTCTTAGGGTTCTTGGGACCAAATGGGGCTGGGAAGACAACAACAATCCGTCAATTAATGGGATTTATTAAACCAGATCAGGGAACTGTTCATATACAGGGGATGGATTGTTTTAAAAACGCTCCTGAAGTTCAAGCGCAATTAGGTTATTTACCTGGAGAAATTGCCTTTATGGATGATATGACAGGAATGGATTTTATTGAGTTTGTAGCAAATATGAAAAATATTCAAGATATGAGTAAGGCCAAGGAATTAATAGAATTTTTAGAATTGAATCCTAAAAATAAAATGAAGAAAATGTCTAAAGGAATGAAACAAAAGATTGGTCTTGTGATTGCATTTATGCAAGATGCACCCATTTTGATTTTAGATGAGCCTACAAGTGGATTAGATCCATTAATGCAAAATAAATTTGTTGAACTGATTCATAAGGCAAAAAAAGAAGGTAAGACAATTTTAATGTCATCACATATTTTTGAAGAAGTAGAGCATACTTGTGATCGTGTTGTCATTATTAAAGAAGGTGAAATTGTAGCAACTGAAAAGATGGAAGATTTAAGACATAGTCGTCGAAAATATTATGAGATTTGTTTCCATGATGTGAAAGAAGCAACTTTATTCCATCAACAATATCCTGAGAGTCAAGTCAGAGATACCGTTGTCTCACTTTCTCTTCAAGGAAGTGCAGATACTTTAATCAAAGCGTTATCACAGTATACTATTGATGATTTGAGTGTAAGGGTACAATCACTTGAAGAGTTATTCTTACATTATTATGGAGGGAATCAATCATGATTGGGACATTATTAAAAAAAGAATTCAAGGCTAATCTTCTTATCTTAATAATTTTTATGGCATTATTATCGATGTATTCAGTTATTATTGTGGCTATGTATGATCCAAAACTTGGTGAAAGTATGAATATGTTAGCTAAAAGTATGCCAGAAATCTTTTCTGCTTTTGGAATGTCAAATCCAGGAACAACTCTTTTAGATCTAATTACGAATTATCTTTATGGATTTATTTTGATTGCAATACCTTTTGTCTTTACAATTATTATGTGTCAGCGTTTAGTTGCACGTTATATTGACAAAGGTTCTATGGCGTATTTATTAGCAACACCAAGAAGTCGATTCAGTGTTATCATAACCCAACTTATTGTCTTATTAGGGGGATTATTGATTTTAGTTGTCTATGTCACTGGGCTTATATTAATGAGTGGACAGATTATGTTTGATGAACTTATTCCTTTAAAAGAGTTATTGACATTGAATTTAGGGTTATATGCTTTACATGCATTTCTTGCGACTATGTGTTTTCTATTTGCTTGTAGTTTTAATGAAACAAAGTTTTCTATTGGTATTGGTGCAGGACTTGGATTGGTATTTATTCTTATCCAGATGTTATCACAAATTGGAGATAAAATGGATTTCTTAAAATATTTAACACCATTAACCTTGTTTGATGCCACAGGATTAACTGGTTTTGATTCAATGGCACTTATCAATATAGTCATCTTGTTTGTAGCTGCGATTCTTATGGCTATCATTGCATGTCGTATTTTTCAAAAACGTGATTTGCCATTATAAGATTTATAAATAAAAACATAATTGTAAACATAACAAAAGGACTTTACATCTGAAGATGCAAGGTCCTTGTTTTTACATATCTTTAATAATTTGTTTTGTTAATTTGACAAGATTGACTTCAGCTAAGTTTGCAGCTTCCATAACTTCTTTATGGTCTAATTCATTTGCACCAAGCCCAGCAGCTTTATTCGTCACTAAAGAAATACCTAAGGTTGTCATTCCTGAATGTCTAGCAACGATTGCTTCTGGAACAGTTGACATTCCAACCATATCAGCACCAATCACTTTCAGTGCTCTAATTTCAGCAGGTGTTTCAAACATTGGTCCTTTAAAGAAACAATAAACACCTTCTTTTAAATTCACATTTGTTTTTTCAGCAGCATTTTTTGCAATCTGTCTTAGATCTTTTGAATAAACTTCTGTCATATCTTTAAAACGAGGACCGAATTCATCTAAATTTGGACCACGTAAAGCACTTGGTGCCATAAATCCAATATGATCAGTAATCAATGTAATTTGTCCTGGGTTTAAATCTTCTCTGATACCACCACAAGCATTTGTTACAAACAGATATTGAATACCTAGTTTTGCAAAAACACGGATTGGTAAAGTCACAATATCCATATCATGCCCTTCATAATAATGGAAACGACCTTTCATAGCACAGACAGTTTTACCAGCAATTTTCCCAATATAAAGTTTTCCTTCATGACCTGGAATTGTTGATTTGGGAAAGAAAGGAATATCCTGGTAATCAATAACAATAGGGTTTTCAATTTCATCAGCTAATGGTCCTAAACCTGATCCTAAAATAATTGCAATGTCAATAGGTTGACTATATTGTTCGAAAATATACTTATAAGCTTCATTAATTTTATTGTACATATAAATCCTCCTTACTCATTATTATATCAAAGTCTATACCAAAAAGAAAAGACCTTTTGGTCTATTCAGTAACTAATATAGAGCTTTGTGTATAAGTTCTTTGCATAAGTTCATTGTTTAAAGAATAAAGAGATTTTGGATCATGACCAAATAATTCAAATTGAGTTATAAGTTCAGTTGCATTTTTTTCTTCTTCACCTTGTTCACTCACATACCAGTCAAGGAATTTCATGGTACGATAATCTTTCACACTATGAGCAGCGTCATATATGTTGTGAATTAAACTTGTCACATATTGTTCGTGTTCTAAACCATATTTAAGAGCATCATCAAGTTTATCAAGGACTTTATCAGGTTTTGCAATTGCTGATAGAGTCACTTCATAATCATTATCTTGTAAGTACTGCAAAATCCCCATCGCATGATCCATCTCTTCTTTCGCTTGCACATTATACCAGTTGGCATAACCATTTAAACCTTTATGCGTATAAAAATTTGCAAAATCCAAATACAAATAAGCTGAATACATTTCTTTGTTGATTTGATCATTTAAAAGATCAGCAACTTTCTTATCTAACATTATTCTTTCCTCCTATATATATAGTATACGCCTATTTTTAAACTCAAACAATCTTTTTGATTTGTCAATAAAGAATAGACTTCGCTACTTAGGATTTGGTAAAATATAGTAAAGAAGGTGAAAATATGAATAAAGAAAATTTTTCATTAAGAGATATAGAAATGAATGAAAAAAGGGTACTAAGAGATGCTATTCATGATTACATTCATGTTGATCATTTGGTTATTTGGCATTTGATCAATTCACAAGAAATGCAGAGATTAAGAAGAGTCAAACAATTAGGAGGAACCTATCAGGTTTTTCAGAGTGCAGAACATTCCCGCTTTGTACATTCATTAGGTGTTTATCAAGTTGTACGCAGAATGTTGGAAACAGAATGTTTAGATAATGAATTAAATGATTATGATAAATTATGTGTCATGTGTGCTGGTTTGTTACATGATATTGGACATGGTCCGTTTTCTCATTCTTTTGAAGGCGTATTTAAAGAAGATCATGAAAATATAACTGTGAGAATGATTTTAGAAGACAGCGAAGTTCATAATATCTTGATAACAGTTCATGAAGATTTGCCAACGGATATTGCAGCTATTATTCAACATACACATAAAAATCAGATTCTTATTCAAATGGTATCTAGTCAGCTTGATGCTGATCGTATGGATTATTTACTAAGAGATTCTTATATGACAGGGACAACGTATGGACAATTTGATATGTCTCGTATTCTTAGAACAATGAGAATCTGTGATGGAAAGATAGTTTATAAAGAGTCTGGTGTTCAGGCTATAGAAAATTATATTTTAGCGAGATATCACATGTATTGGCAGGTTTATTATCATCCAACTGCAAGAAGCTATGAACATTTATTACAAAGTGTGTTTCAGCGTGTTAAAGATTTATTCTCAGAAGGATATTCTTACAAAACAGATTTGAAGTATTTATTACCTTTTTTATATGATGAATTAACTGTTGATGATTTTACAAGATTAGATGAAGCAGTTGTTTTGTATTACTTTAGAGAGTTTATGAATGAAGATGATTTTATTTTGAAAGATTTATCAGCAAGATTTCTAAATCGAAAATTATTTAAATATAAACAATTAAGAAATCAAGAAGAACTTGATGATATCAAACATATATCATCTTCATTAGGATATGACCCTCGTTACTATATTATTAGTGATAATCAAAAGCAGGTACCATATTTACATTATGGAGAGAGTGGAGAATTAAGTGAAATTGAAATATTATCTCCTAGTGGTGAATTATCACCATTACCAAGCAAATCGGAAATTGTTTCAGCTATCTTAAACTCTAAATTGTATAAATCAGATAAGAAAGTATTTTTTCCAAAGGAGATTAAAGATGAAGTTTGTGTTTTATAAAGAATTAATAGAAGATGCTAAAATGATTAGACAAAAAGTATTTGTTGAAGAACAAGGATTTGAAAATGAATTTGATGATATTGATCAAAGAAGTTTACACCTCGTTGTTTATCAAGATAATGAACCAATTGGCTGTGCCAGAATGTATCCTGAAAGAGAGAATATGATTTTAGGAAGAATAGCAGTTTTAAAAGAATATAGAGCATTACACATTGGAAGTGATATATTGCACGTATTAGAATTAAAGGCTAAAGAATTGAATTATCAAACTGTTTGTTTATCAGCTCAAGTCAGAGCAAAATCTTTTTATCAAAAAAATGGGTATATTAATTTTGGTGAAGAATATCTAGATGAGTATTGTCCTCATGTTTATATGAAGAAAAAAATAGCTTAATATGTATTGTAAAATATATTGATATTGTTAGCTTTTACTGGACAATATCAATAAAAATGATTTAATTTTTATAAATTTTCTCAAATCTTATTGAAAACACTAGTTACATTCTCATAATTTAAAAATGCCTAACACACAAGTGAATATGTTGGGCATTTATTTGAAATGAAAAGGTCATAAGATATTATTTATGATTGTATTAATTTAGTCATGATACAGATTAATTATCTTTTGAAGCATAAATATATATTATAATTCCTTTTTCATTTTCTTTATAAAATATAATGTACTCACCATTTGTTACTTCATAATTATCTGCCTGATTGCTAAATACCTTTCTTGGTGTTATGCTTAAATCTTCATCAATAGAAAATAGTGATGTTATCAATCCGTCATTACACACAATCATATTGTTAAAGCGATAATAACCATTGATGTATTGATTGTTTTTTCTACTTTCTTTTGTTTTGATGTTATAAATATAAAGATCATGAATTTCTGAGTGGTTTTTAGCCTCCATAGAAATAATATAATCACCAACTAAGATAGGATGCATTACAGCATTTGATGATGCTTGAATTATATCTTTTTTACCATTTGTTGTATCATAAATATAATAATATGACTTGTTATCTTTCTCATCACTCCATAATAATTTGTTTGCATTTCTTTCTAGATGAATATTATGAACTCCTATACTATTTAATTGAGAAATAACATCTACTTTACCGTTGATACAATCATATCTCTTGATACTGCCCTTAATTGTATTATCTATTAATTCCTCTTCTTCAATCCAATAGACTGAATCATCAATCAAAGCTGGTATTGTGAATGATGGAGCACTGGTTTTTATAGAATTCACTTTTTTCGTTTCTCTTGTTTTTCTATTCATGACATAAATATTGTCCTGCGTCCCAGATATCTCCATATCTTGCCAAACGAGCCAATTGTCGTTAACTTCTATTCCCTGAATATTTGCACTGTCATACTCGCTTTCATATAGGATTTCTGTTTTCTTGGTTTCAATATTATATTCAACTAGCAATCTCGTATCAATAATATCTGAATTTTTACTACGGTCAGATGCTCCCATATAAATCATAGGTTCGATAACCTTGGGAGACCATATATCAATATATGGTGTTTGAATCTCATAAATGCATTCTATATTCACGTTTTCAGCTTGTGGTTCTTTTTGAGACTCTGGATTCTTCTTTTCTGGTGTACATCCTGATAGAATGAAAAGAAATACAATAATTATTCGTTTCATCATTCTAATATACCAAAACTTTATTAGATCCGTTTCTTTCAGCTTGAGTGACCGCTTGATAGATTTGAGATATTGGATTGCTATATACACCATAGTATTTATTGTCATAATGAGGATCAACTCTTGTTGCACTAATGACTATACTTGTGCCAGTTGAATAATTTTCTCTATCAACTACCGCTTTTATAGTGTTATAGTGTCTATAGCGAACCCCTCTATACTGAGAGATACCTGAATCATGACCAGTGTCTATTAAGATTATAGGTGCAGTATAAGCGCCTTTAATTTGAGACTTAAGTGCTGATGAAAAGAATGCGCTTGGACTTGTTTTATCTAAAACGTTTGTAGCTGTATAAGACTGTTTTAAGCGAAATGTTGTCTTGTAACTGTTCATGACATTGGCAATTGCAGCACTAGATGTAGCCCCAGCAGATATTGTACCTAATTTAGAAGCTAATGTAGATTGAGATGGCAAAGAAATAGTCATGTGATTGTAAGCTCTATGAAAACTTAATGCCTGACGAGTAACTGCAGGTCCACACCAAGTTGTTTTCTCTTGCTTGAAGTTAGTTACATACATACTATAAGTACGATCATTGTAGGCTGCTCTAGGGCTTATTTGATTATTAGTAGCCATAGTTGTCTTAAGCGCTTCTTTTTCTGTTTCTGCTATTTTAGAATCAATCTCTTCTTGGGGAAGGTCTTGTACTTCGTCTTCATTACTGACTCCAGTATTTGAATCAGTAGCATAAACAGAATTGATTGCTATGAAAAGCGAGAATAAGATTGTAAAAATAGAAATTGTTCTTTTCAAAATAAATCCCTCCTTGTATAAAATTGTGAATAACTTAAAAACTTTACATTAGTTATTATAATGCAAGGACATTTTTCTCCTTTCTATAAAGTTTTGTAGACCTTGTACAAATCTCAATGAGATTGTAATGGGAGTTATTGGGAATTTTTTTGTATATTCTTATAATTATTTAATAAATTATGAAGTTTGATTATTATATTAGCATTTCTATTTATTAAAGATTAGTCTTATCTACTTTAAGAATAGCATTAAATATTCTAAACTGTCAATGATTGTAAATTGACATAGTTCGACATTTGAAAATATTGATGGTGACAAGATAATTTTCAGGTTATGAATTGGTAGTATTATCTTTATTACTTTGACAAATTATGAGATAGTTAAATACAAGGGTGAATTTGGCATAAATCTACTAACTTAAGATACCAATTATAATTTTGATAGAATGTTATCAATTAATTTACAATAATATATGGTATTATCCCTATATTTATATGAAAAAAGAAGTTATTTAATGGTATGATTAAAAAAAGTCATACCATTTTACTATATAAATGTCACAAAATATGAAATTCATGTCTAATTACAGAGAGGAGAAAAAGAATGACAAATAAAGAATTAGAAGAAATTATTAAATTAGCAGTAGAAGGAGATAAAAAAGCATTAGAAATAGTTATATCAGATATTCAAGATTTTGTTTTTAACCTTTCACTAAGAATGTTAGGAACAATTGCTGATGCTCAAGATGCAACCCAAGATATATTAATAAAAGTGATAACTCATTTATCATCATTTCATTATGCTTCACAATTTAATACATGGGTTTATCGTATAGCAACCCATTATTTAATTGATTATAAAAAATCAATGTTTGCAAAATATCCTTTAGACTTTGACTATTATGCGAATGATATACGTGCTGGTTATATAGAAGATCATGAAGAAATAAGAATGGGTATGAGTCAAGAAGAACTAGCTAAAGAATTAAAATTATCTTGTACAAATGTGATGTTACAATGCTTAGATGGACAAACACGATGTGTATTTATATTAGGAACGATGTTTCAAATAGATAGTCGTATGGCTGCTGAAATATTAGATATGACTCCTGAAAACTATCGCCAGAAATTATCACGTGCAAGAAAGAAAATGGCAAAATTTTTAAGTGAAAATTGTGGCTTAAGTGAAACGGGTTGTTGTGATTGTCAAAAACGAGTATGTTATGCTATTGAGTCTCATCGTTTAGATCCTAAAAATTTAGAATATCAGAAATTACCACGACTAGAACAATCATTATTAGAGGATTACATGGACTCTATGATGGTTTTTGAAGACAAAATGCCAGTTTTTGAAGAATTACCAAAATATCAATGTCCATCTGTAGTGAAAGCATTTATCCAAGATATTATGAATTCAACACATATGAAAAAAATGAAACAATACTAGGAGAATGAAATGGCTGATTTGAAGAAAATTTTAGATTATTTATCTAAATTAGAATTGAATAATAATCGTGAATGGTATCATAATCATAAACAGGAACGATTAGAAATATTACAAGAATTTGAAAATTTTTTACAGGATCTTATTTTTGAAATAGGGAATTTTGATGAAAGTATTCTACATATTAATCCAAAGGATATAACTTTTAAAATGGTAAGAGATACGCGTTTTGGTGCCGATAAATCACCATATAATCCAGTCATGCGGGCACACATATCTGCGAAAGGAAAATTACCAATACCAGTAGGCTATTTTATTTCGCTTCAGCCTCATGATGGAACTATGCTTGGTGGAGGGTTATTTGCAAGTACGTTTAAAGATGCAATAAGTATGATAAGAGATTATATTTTAATTCATGGTGAAGAACTTGATAAGATTGTCAATCATTCTGATTTTCAATCAAGATTTTCACTTTTAGGTGCAAAGCTTAAAAAAGTTCCTAGAGGATATGATTCTGAGCATCCTTATGGCGATTATTTAAAATATAAGAGTATGTTTGTTGAAGAGTTTATAGCTGATAGAGAATTGCATGATTATCAATCGTTTGTAAAATTAGCAGCAAAAGAATTTCAATATATGAAGCCTCTTAATGATTTTTTAAATAAGGCACTGATTGATTTTCAGATGCCAGAAAGATAAAATGGCAGGACTATTATCGTCAAGAGATAATAGTTTTTTATTTTCACTCTGAATTTATGGCACTGATATTTGTTTCATTGTATACTATGTATATAAAATAGAGGAGGATATCATAAATATGAGTCATACTTACACATTACAACTTCATACAGGTAGTTTTGTTCATCAGATGCATACGTTTGATGAAATCAAAGAAAAGGCTGAACGGATAATAAAGAAACTGAAAATCAGTGATATCATATTAGGGTGGAATACTGATGAAAAATTGAATCAACAATTGGTTTCTTATTTTCATGAGAAGGGGATAAGAGTCTTATTATGGCTACCTGTTTTATCTGAAACAGACCAACTTAAAAACATAACAATGATAACAACAGTGAATGGAACGCAAGGTGAAAGGGTTAATGTTATTGAACATGAAAGTTTTTCTTTTTCTTGTCCAGGAACTCAACAAAATATTGATCATGTCATTAGCATTTATGAAGAGTATTTTTCTGATATTCCTTTTGATGGAGTATTTATTGATAAAATACGCTTCCCATCTTTTGCAAATGGATATGAAGAAGGTTTTGGCTGTTTTTGTCAATCATGTCAAGAGAAACTGACTGGAGTTGATTTAGATGAAATAAAATTATTAATTCATAATCATGACCATTCACTTTTAGCTGGTCAATATGATAAAGAAGGCATATATCATTTTGATCATCAAGAAGTTGACGCATTTTATAAGCAACGTGCCAATATTATTACTGATTATATAATTGCTTTAACAACTTATTTTTCATCTCGTCATTTGATTGTTGGTGCTGATATCTATGCTCCATTTTTAGCTTATCATGTGGGACAAAATACAAAGAAGATAAGTGAAGTCGTGGATTTTATTAAACCCATGATGTATCGATATACAGAAGCTCCAGCAGGTATGCGTTATGAATATCAAGCATATGTTCAGCATTTTGATGATTCCAAATGTTTTAGAGATTACTGGGATGATGATCCTGCTAGTGATGAAAGTATAAAAAAACAGTTAGAATTCTTATCTAATTTACCAACTCATGTTTTTCCTGGTATTGAAATCAATCCGATTGATGGGATATGTTCAACTGACCAATCAAAACTGAAACAAAATCTTGAACTTTTTAAAGATTATTCAATAATCTCATTATGTTGGGATCTTATGCAGATGGATGAAACATTTTTAAATATATTATAAAAGAAAGCACATCGATAAACCAAATAAGGTTATGATGTGCTTTTCACTATTTTACAAACATTTTCTTAGCTTGAATGATGAATGTAGGAATGAGTGCAAAACCATAAATGCATAAGAGTTGAATAATTGAAATACTATGAATCATGAATAAACTATGCATAACTGGAACAAATAAAATCACATGAAGTAATGCAAATCCAATTAAGAAAGCATAAACACTAGATTTATTTGATAAGAGTCCAATCTTTGTTAATGGCTGGTCACTACGACAGTTGAAACCATGTAGTAAACGAGCTAAACAAATTGTCGCAAAAGCCATTGTTGAAGCTGTTAAAGGATCACCTTTTAAACCCATTAAGTAAGCACACATTGTACAAATCGCAATAACAATACCTTCATAAGTAATCTGAGAAATTGTATTCTTATTCAAAATAGAATCTTGAGAGTTTCTTGGTTTTTCTTTTAATACATCATTACGACTCGCTTCCATACCAATAGCAATAGCAGGTAAAGAGTCAGTAATCAAGTTCATAAACAAGAGATGCACTGGAAAGAAAGGAGTAGGTAATAAGAGCAATGATGCAATTAAAACACAGAGGATACCAGCAAAATTCCCAGATAACAAATAATTAATAGAATTCTTAATATTGCGATAAACATTTCGTCCAGTGATAACAGCTTTAACGATTGTTGAGAAGTTATCATCAGTTAAGATCATACTCGCAGCATCTTTTGAAACCTCTGTTCCTGTAATTCCCATTGCCACACCAATATCACTTTGCTTTAAAGCAGGAGCATCATTGACACCATCACCAGTCATTGCAACAATATCACCACGTTTTTGCCATGCTTTCACAATTCTAATTTTATGTTCTGGAGCAACTCGAGCGTAAACACTGATATGTGTTAACTTTTCATCTAGTTCATTTTCAGTCATATGGTCAAGTTCTTGACCATCAATTGATAAGTCCCCATCTTCATAAATACCAATTTTTTTAGCAATACTTCTTGCTGTAACAACATGATCACCAGTAATCATAATTGGTTTAATTCCAGCCAATTTACATTTTTCAACGGCTGACGCACTTTCTACTCTTGGAGGATCCATTAAGGAAATTAAACCAATAAATGTTAAATCATGTTCATCATCGAGTTTGATTTGAGATCCATTAAAATCTTTATATGCAAAACCTAAAACACGTAAACCATTATGAGCACATCGCTGGTTTTCTTTGTGAATAGCATCGATATGTCTTTTAGAAAGAACTTCTTTTCGACCATTAATCAAGATAGATGTACATCTTTTAATAATGACATCAGGAGCACCTTTTGTGTAAATATGATTGAGTGAAGAAACACTCATAAGTTTTCGATCAGAATCAAAAGGTAACTCATATTTTCTAACTGCGGTATTTTTAAATTCTGCATCATTTTGGGTATATTCATTAACTAAATCAATTAATGCTAATTCAGTTGGATCACCGATTCTTTGTTCATCATTGATAACTGCATTATTACAAAGAATACATGATTTTAATAAGACACTATGATCATGATGACGACTATCTAAATCAGAAATATTCATCAATTGATCATAAAAATAAATTGTTTGTGGAGTCATCTTATTTTGTGTAAGTGTTCCTGTTTTATCACTACAAATAACAGAGACACAACCTAAACTCTCAACTGAGTTTAAATTTTTAATAATAGCATTTTCTTTGACCATTTTTTGTGTACTCATAGACAATACAATTGTAACAATAGAACTTAATGCTTCAGGAATTGCTGCAACTGCTAATGCAACAGCAATCATTAAAGAATCAAGTAAAGACTGTTTTGCTAAAAAAAGATTTAGACATAATACAATCACACAAATGATCATAATCCCAATAGAGAGTTTACCACTAAATTCATCTAAACTTTTTTGTAGTGGTGTTTTTCTTTCTTTAGCTTCATTAAGCATAGAAGCAATTTTCCCAATTTCTGTTTGCATTCCAATACTTGTGACAATATAACGTCCCGTTCCATTTGTCACCAAACTTCCAGAAAAGGCCATATTCTTTTGATCACCAACAACGACTTTTTCATGAATGACATCAGTGATCTTATCAACACTTTCCACTTCTCCAGTTAATGCACTTTCATTAATTTGTAATGAAGAACATTGAATAATACGGCCATCACCACTGATAATATCTCCAGCTTCAATCTGAACGATATCACCAATTGTCAATTCAGTAGAATCAATTTCTTGAATGCTGCCATTACGAATGACCTTGGCTTTAGGAACTGAAAGTTTCTTTAAACTTTCTAGTGATTTCTCTGCTTTTAGAGTTTGCACTGTTCCTAAAATAGCATTCACAATAATAACTGCCACAATAACAAGTGTACTTTCTAATTGCCCACTAACACCTGAAATAATAGCGGCAATAATTAAAATAATAACTAATAAATCTTGAAATTGTTTCAAGAAAATCACAAAAGGACTTTCTTTTTTCTTTTCATCAAGCACATTATAGCCAAATTGCTGATGACGTTGTTCAACCTCTTGATCAGTTAAACCATTTTGATTTGACTGACATTCTTTAAAAACCTGACTGACTTCTTTTTGATAAAACATACATTTCCTCCTCATACTTCTCTCTAGCAAACAAAAAAGACAAGCTCGCTAAAGATCATAATTTCTTTAACGAGTCTTGTCTTTAAGATGCACCAGAATAGTTAACTATCCGCGTTTGTTGATTACATCACACTATTGTGAGACTACTCCCTCATTGCAATTATATTAACATACTCGATAAAATATGTAAATAGCGAATATTTATTTTTGTTTTGTCTATATAATAATAAGCACTTTTATTTTAACATAAAAGTATGAGGAATTATGTAATATTATGGAGGGGGTTAATAGATGCAGGATTGGATTATGTTTGTCATGGAGGAGTATGGTTATATCAGTCTGTTTTTGTTGATGATTATCGAAAATGTGTTTCCACCTATTCCTTCTGAAGTTATATTAACATTTGCTGGTTTTATGACATCAATGACTTATTTATCGATTCCAGGGGTTATTATTGTAGGGTCATGTGGTTCATTTTTAGGTGGATTTATTCTTTATTATTTAGGTCGTTTATTGACACCAGAAAGATTAGAAAGGCTTTTAGAAAGTCGATGGGCTAAATGGTTACATTTCCACAAACAGGATGTTGAGAAAACTCAGAATTGGTTTTTAAAACATGGTAAAAAAGCAGTTTTTTTTGGGCGTCTTGTTCCAATGATTAGAAGTCTTATTTCGATTCCTGCTGGGATGGCCCAAATGCCTTTTATGAGTTATTCACTATATACACTTTTAGGAACACTTTTATGGGATACTTTACTTGTTTTGGCTGGAACATATTTAGGTCAACAATGGACCCTTATTTCGACATTTATGAGTGAATATGATTTGGTTTGGAAGGTTATTCTTATTGGTTTGGTTATTTTTTGGTTTGTGAGAAAAAAATTACGTTAATATTTATTGCTTTTCACATATTTATCACATATTTCCTAGTTAGACTGATACAAGTATATTACACGAGGAGGAAATAAACATGAGTATAAATAAGAAAAAGGTAAGTGGAGCAAAGGTTTCTAAAACAGCAATTGCTTTTTATGTTTTATCAGCTTTATTAATGATTGGCTTTTTACTAACAGTTTATAATGTAACTGTTTATATTCAAAGTCTTCTATCAGCTGGTTCTATTTCTTTAACTGCAAATTGGATGGATGTTGTTTTATATTATGTCAATAATACAGCCATATATCTAGCATTAAGTGCACTTCTATTTGGAATGGGATATGTTATTGCTTATATCAAAGGAAAAAGTGTGAAAACGGTAAAAGAAGTCATTGAAGATAATGTAGAAGAAGTTGTTGAAGATGATAATGAAGAAGTCAATGATATCTTAGAAGAAACAAAAACAGAAGAAGAGTTATAAAATGAATGAGCATCTTTATGATGCTTTTTTTCTTTCAGTAAAGAATTATGTTATAATAGTCAAAGTGAAGGAGAAGAATCATGATTTGCAAAACAAAGCGTTTATATTTACGAGAACTTGAGCAAGATGATTTTAGAGATCTTGCTGAAATATTACAAGATCCAGAAGTTGTTTATGCTTATGAACATCATTTTTCTGATAATGATGTACAGGAATGGCTTGATCGGCAATTCATGAGATATGCCAAATATGGATATGGATTATGGGCCATTGTTTTACAGACGACTGGAGAAATGATTGGTCAAGCTGGATTAACAATGCAGCCTTATCAAAACCAAGACATATTAGAGGTAGGCTATTTATTAAAAAAGAGGTTTTGGCATAATGGTTATGCTTTAGAAGCAGTTCATGAATGTATACAATATGCATTTCATACTTTGAATCAAAACAAGGTTTACGCTATTATAAAGGCTGATAATGAACCATCTATTCAAGTTGCAAAACGCTTAGGTATGAAAAAAGAGGATGAATTCATAACTCAGTATTATCATGGTGATATGTTGCATTATCTTTTTTCGTGTGAAAATAAAATTGAGGAGGAAAGGTTATCATGAAAACGATTGGTTTAATTGGAGGTATGAGTTGGGAAAGTACAGTTTCATATTATCGAATTATTAATGAAGAAATAAAAAAACAATTAGGTGGATTACATTCCGCAAAGGTTGTTTTATATAGTGTAGATTTTGCAGAAATTGAAAAATGTCAAGCAGAAGGGGACTGGTGTAAAAGTGCCAGAATTTTAACTGAAGCTGCTCAGAGTTTAGAAAAAGCAGGGGCTGATTATATTTGTATTTGTACAAATACTATGCATAAAGTTGTTACGCTTATTCAACAAGGAATACATATTCCAATTATCCATATTGCAGAGGCAACTGCTCAAAAACTTCAACAGGAGCATATTCAAAAAGTCGCTTTGTTAGGAACAAAGTATACAATGACACAAATGTTTTATAAACAAAAACTTATTGATGCAAAAATTGATGTTCTTGTTCCTAGTGAATCTGATATTGAGATTGTTAATAATATTATCTATAATGAGTTGTGTCTAGGTGTTATCTCCAATGATTCAAAAGAAAAGTATATAAAAATTATTAAAGATCTCGTATTACAAGGAGCACAGGGGGTTATTTTAGGTTGTACAGAAATAGGATTATTAATTCATCAAGAGGATATGAGTATTCCTGTTTTTGATACGACTCAAATTCATGCTCAAAAAGCAGCTATAATGGCTATCGAAAACTCATATGTAAAGGAGAAAAACAAATGAATTATGATGCTATGATTATTATTGATATGCAGACAGCTTTAATCAATGAACATCCATTTAATGAAAGAAAGGTGATTTCAAATATTCAGGAACTTATCTCTCTGTGTAGAATGCAGAATATTCCTCTTATCTATATTCGTCATGATGGAGGAACTGGTGATGAATTAGAGAAAGGGACTGAAGGTTGGGAAATACATAAAGCCCTTGCTCCTAGTCAAGAGGATTGTATTATTGATAAAAAATATAACAGTGCTTTTAGACAAACAGTTTTACGTGAATATTTAGAAAATTTAAATGCTAAAAAAATTATCATGTGTGGTATGCAAACAGAATATTGTTTTGATGTTTCTTGCAAGGTTGCATTTGAATATGGATATGAAGTGACAATTCCTAAAGATACCACAACAACTTTTGATAATGATTTTACAAGTGGTGAGAAATTAGCTCGTTATTATGAAGAAAAAATTTGGAATCATAGATATGCAAATGTATTATCAATCGATGAAATAAGAGATACTATGTAGTTTTTCAACTCAGTTCTTAAAAAGAATTGAGTTTTTTCTTTTCTTGTTGTTATCAAAAGATATAGAGAGCATTCTAGAGAAGAGTTCAATGGAATAACTTCATGAACTGACAATTTATATTTTTGATATAAAGACCAATGATGATGTTATGCAGTTATTAAATGATTTATAAATAATAAATGGGCTGTAACGAATAAGATTTTTAAATCTTAGACATTATGCTTTTTTCTTTATGATAAATGAAGATTGGATAGTTTTAGTAATAGTACAAACATTTTAATTGTGAATAACTTTTTTAACACAATAAAATATATCTGTATTTTATGTTTAAAAATTCGAGATTTTGCAATGGCAATAAGTCGATTGCCTATTGTTTCTTATTGTGGTATTTCCTTACATTGAATCCAATGCGTACTAGATATATCTCTTTTTTACATTTTGGATTCCTCTTCTTCGTATCTGAGTATATTCAATATCCTGTTTTAGTAATCCAAACACTCCTTCTAATTGGATACTTCTTTGTCTTTTCATTTCTTTTCCTTGTGGTGTAGATAAGTTTTCATCTATTTTATTCTGCATCTTTGATTGGCTATGTTGCATATGTTTCATATACTTCTTTATATCTATTCATAAAAGGGATAAAGTTTTTAGTATCCGTTGGATTTGTGAAGATTCCTGTATGCATAACGTATTCATCACTAACTCTTATTTGGAGATTATATCATGGTTTAAAGACACCAGTTTGATTATAGTCATCATATTTCATTTGTATAAATGTGGTATCATAATCATTCTTAAAATAACTATTTTTATCCCCACATATGTCTAGTGATGTTTCATATTGTAACAACTTGATATAACTGACTAATATAGTATCATATGGTCTTTGAATATCCGTTTTTCTTGTTCTGATACCATATACAATAGTAATATCTCTAGCTAGCATTATTTCCATTAAGTAGTTTGTAATTACTCCGATATAATCAGAGTATACTTTCCATGAGTTTGATAATTTGTATGTGACATATCATTGATTAATGGAATATGGGTAGTTATTTTTTTCAAACTGTTTCCTTTGATAATTCAGCACTGCTTTCTTTCATATAAAACTATTCTTCTTGGCGTTAGCTTCTAATTTAGTTCCATTAATATATAAGATAGAAGTATCAATAGTATCTAGTTCTATTAATATTTAGTGATATCATAAAAAATATCTTCTATAAATTCTCCAAGTGAAGAGATAAAGCGTTGGAACGCCATAAAAAGATGAAGTCTCATTATTCGCCAAGTACATGTATTCAATATCATATTTACATAACGCTTCAAGTTCTTTAAGACTAGGAACTTTATTCATAAATGCAAACAACACAACACTTAATATCATATGAGGGTCGTAGCCCTGATTACCACGATGAGGTAATCGATTAAAATACCTATTTGTATTGATTCCTTTCATAACTTCTAAGAATGATGTCACAGGATCATCAACAGGAATAACAGTCAAAAAATCTAGTGGAAGTTTGAGTTGAAATGCGTTATACTTACCATTAAGTAATGGGTAATTAGATTCAATATTTCAATAGTATTCATAATTTAATTATACTAAAATAACACATAAACTCTACATGAGCTTACGTGTTATTTTGTTTATTAAGACTATATCACTTTTCTAATGCGCTACAGCCTCTCTCTATATTAAATATACTTTTTCTATTTGCTATTAATTATATTTGCATTCAGGGCAAATCCACAATCAAAATTTTTTTCAATATTATCAATGTTTCCATCATTGGTGGTTGCTGTTCCAGAATATTTAAGGGTAGTTTCATTATCTTGGACTTCTATATCTAGTTTGATATCGGATTTGTCATAGTTATCCCTTATATATGCACAAAAGAATTCATGCTGCATAATAATACTATTGGTTTTCAACTCTATAGATGCAGAAGGTTCAGCGATTCCAGTTGGTTCAATACTAATATGAGGTGCTTCAATTATAATGCCTTCTTTTCCTGTAGGACCATCACTAATTTTAATAGTAACCTCAGGGTGATATGAACACCAAAAATAATATGTTCCAACACTACAAACCATAAATACAATAACTGCAAATATGACTAAATTTCTTGTCTTTATCTTAAACTCCATATATTCTTTCATGTTTTTGACTATCCTTTCTTATTCTTTAAAAAGAACGACCTAATTGGTAAAATTATTGATTAAATATTTGACTTAGTTATTTTGTATGTAAATCCTAGTTCACCATATAAGCAAGTTATAAAAAACTTACCATAAGCCGTTGTAGTATAATTTAAGACTTTTAGATAGTTTATTGAACTAAGGTCCTTAGTCCAATACTCAGCATCATAACCTACTAGGATACCATCAATTCATTCATATTCAAGCTCATTATAAATAATTTTATTATTCACTAGATAATACTTTACATAATCTATAATAATATAATTTTCTGCAGCATTTACACCAATACTGCTAGATGCTATAGTTAACATAAATATTAATATCAATACTATTCTCTTTTTATTTATCCCTTCTTTTAATTAAGTATAGATATATATATAATAAATTTTCGCCTACTTTCCATATATTATTTATCCTTTTGAACAATTATATCATATGGAACTGTAACGAGTAAATAGCTTGTATATTGTTTCTAAGTATGCAAAATCGCTCAGTTTTGCCAGATTTATTAAAGATGATCTGACTATGCTAAATATTTTCTTTTAAAAGAACCAAGTATTGATTATCTTTTAAGTATAAGCGATAAACTGGAAACATATATGAATGACAATGAGATTGAATTTGTTTATAGCAAAGGGAAAAGAAAAAGTGAAATACAAAAATTATATGATGAATTAAAAAAGAATGCTCTTAAACTGTGGGAATATGCCATTCATTTGGATACGCTGGGGGAGAGAGAAACAGCTGTTCTAAAACAAATCATGATGTAACATTTATGGATATGAAATATTCAAGATATTATAAAGAAAAGGAAAAGAAAACAAAAAGAAGCAGTTTATTTGTAAAAAGTAATACATGTTTTTAAGTACATCAAAAAACACAAAAAGTTATTTACAACAAAAAATAACAACCTCCATATATAAGAAAAAGAAGCTGAACGTTCTAAATAGCTAAAAAACTATTTATTCGTTACAGCTCCTTTAATTATTTTTGAACCAGTAAACAACACCATTTTCCTGATATTCACCACTGATGGGATTGATAGGAATCTGTTGAAGTTTTTCTGTAGGTTTATACCAAGATTCATCTTTTTGAAGTTCATTAGCCATTGTTTGAAAGATAACTTTTGGAATTTTAGAATCTGTAGCCATAGTCATTTCACGATTATCATCATAGCCAACCCAACTGAGAATAGTGTAATTAGGATTAAAGCCTGCGCAAAGTGAATCATATGATGTAGAACCTGTTTTGACTGCAAAGGTTGTTTTGGTTGGATAAGCAGACATTGTTGCAGAAGTATAAGTATTAAATGCTTTATTGAATGGTGCAGTCAAAAGTTGATTGAGAATTAAACAAGTCTCTTTGTTCAATAACTGTTCATCTTTATTTTTACGTTCATACAAGATATCTCCATGATCATTTGTTATTTTTGTAATTGTATGAACATCATTATATGTTCCCTCATTAGCAAAGGTTGTATAGATATTTGCTAATGAATAGATATTTGTATTTAAAGTTCCTAAAGCCAAAGATGGATGTGGAGAAACATGTGTAAATCCAAATTTTGACAGAGCATTTACAAGAGCCTGCTCTCCTAAAAACATATGTGTTTTTACAGCGTAAATATTATCACTGACAGCAATTGCTTGAGCTAGTGTAATATCACTATTGGCATATTTCTTATTAAAATTGGTTGGAGCGTATGTTTTACCACTATCTAATTGAAAAGTTGTTGGCTCACTTTTAAATTTTGTTGTTGGAGTAAATCCATTTTCTAAGGCAATATAATAAAGAAGTGGCTTCATAGTTGAACCGATTTGGCGTTTTGCACTTGTTGCACGATTAAATTGAGAAGTTGCATAATCTTTACCCCCAACTAATGCCAGCACTCCAGCATCATGACTGTCTACGATCATACTTGAGATTTCTAATTCCTCTTTATCTTTCATTTGATTATCTACTGTTTGATTAAGTTTATCTTGAACAGTTGGATTTAATGTTGTTTGTACATTTAATCCTTGATTAATATAACTTTCTTTATAAAATCCTAATTCTTCCAATTCTTTAATAACAGCATCTTTATAATAAGGGTAAGAAAGAGTAAGTGCAGATGAAGGATCTTTATTTAGTTGAAATGGTGTTTTATAAATCTGATTGGCCTTATCTTGAGTTATATATTTTTCATTAACCAATTGATCTAAAACAAGTTTTTGGCGTTCTTTGGCTCTTGTCATATTTTTAAATGGAGAAAAATATTCTGGTCCATTCACAACACCAGCTAACATTGTTGCTTCATTTAAATCTAAATTTTTAGGATCTTTATTAAAATAATAACGGGATGCATTTTTAATCCCATAAATCCCATGACCAAAATAAACTGTATTTATATAACCTTGTAGAATTGTATCTTTATCATAATGAGCTTCTAATCTGGTTGTTAAAAAAGCTTCTGTAATTTTTCTTGACCATGTTTTTTCATTAGTTAAAAACATCAATCGAGCATATTGTTGTGTAATCGTACTTGCACCTTCTGATTTTCCACCTTCAAGAACATTCGCCTTAACTGCACGTAAAATACCAATTGGGTCAAAACCTCTATGAGAATAAAAACGATGATCTTCAATTGCTACAATACTTGCTAAAAAGTCTTTGGAAACATCTTTTAATGCAATATCATTACTCTGCTGATTAGATTGATAAAATAATTTCTCGCTTTGATCATATAATTTAATATAATGACCTTGTCCAAGTTGTGGGGCAGCCATCATATAACTTACACCATATATAACCATTACAAAAACCATTCCAGTAATGATAACTCTACGAACCCATTTGACAAAAGTTTTCAACTCTATCACCTCATCTCTCATTTTTACCGAAAGTGTGGTATAATATTCACGGTGATGGAAAATGTATCAAACAAAAAATATCCACTATAAGTCTATTTTTAAACAAGATGGGCAAAGTGAAACTATAGAATACAAATCTAAAGGTATTCTTCATGTAGGTCAAAAGACACAACTCAGTTTTGACACAAAAGAGGGAACAATTGAAATAACATATGGAAAAGAAGGAATTATTTTAAAACATGGCATATCTATGTTGAAATTTGATTTTGATAAGGAAGTTTGGAATCAATATCAACTTCCTTATGGCTTGGTTCCTTTAAAAACAAAGTTATTAAAATTCGAGGCTAATGAAGATCGCATAAAAATGAAATATGATTTATATGACCAGAATGGTCTTATATCAACAGCTTATATCTTAATAACAATGATTCCATATAGTTTCCAGGAGGAACTATGAAAATATTAAAGATATGTCTAAATAGAATGTTTATATTTGGAGTTTTAATTTTATTACAAGTTTTATGGTTAGGTTTTTTTACGTCCTCATTACTTAAATCTTATGTATGGTTAAGACCATTGATGTTTATTATGAGTTCTGCTGTTGTATTATGGCTTGTCAGTAAAGATGAAACATCAGCATATAAGATTTCATGGATTATTCTTATTCTTGTGTTTCCAGTCTTTGGAGGATTGCTTTATTTATCAATTGGAAATAAAAAACCTTCCCGTGTCATTCGTAAAAAATTACAGCCAGTCCTTGATGAAATTGAGCCGGTTATGATAATGCCACAAGATATTGCATATGAAATGAATGATGGAAAGACTCATGGATTTACATATTTATCTGATCTAGGGTTTGGGACTTATCAGAATACAATAACAAAATATTATTCATTAGGTGATTATAATTATTGTGATTTGTTAAAAGATATAAAAAATGCAAAACACTTTATTTTTATGGAATACTTTATTGTTGCAGAAGGATTAATGTTTGAGACAATACTCAAATTATTAAAACAAAAAGTGAAAGAAGGTATTGAAGTCCGTTTTATTTATGATGATGTTGGAAGTTTAACAACTGTTCCTTATCATTTTGAAAAACAATTAGAAGAATATGGTATTCAATGTGTTGTTTTTAATCCTTTTGTACCTATTGTTTCAGTTGCTATGAATCATCGTGATCATCGTAAAATTTGTGTGATTGATGGTTATATTGGTTACAGTGGAGGATTTAATCTAGCAGATGAATATATCAATGCAAAAGTTCGTTTTGGTCATTGGAAAGATACAGGAATACGTTTAGAGGGTGATGGTGTTTGGAATTTGACAACAATGTTTTTGTCTACTTGGAATGCTTATCGTCATGATGATAAAACATTTACACAATATATGCCTGATATCTATCATCATAATCATTATCCATTTGATGGATACGTTGTTGCTTATGGTGATTCTCCTTTGGATGAAGAACGCACTGGTGAAAATATATATATGAATTTAATCAATTGTGCTCAGGAAGAAATCTTAATAATGACACCATATTTTATTATTGATGATGCTATGATGAAAGCACTTATTCTCGCATGTAAAAAGGGTGTAAGTGTAAAGATTATTACACCAGGAATTCCAGATAAGAAAAATGTTTATAAAGTCACACGTTCTTATTATTATTCTCTCATTTATGAAGGAGTAGAATTTTATGAATATAAACCTGGTTTTTTGCATGCCAAAATGGTGTTATGTGATCACAAAATTGCAACTGTAGGAACAATCAATTTTGATTATCGAAGTCTTTATTTACATTTTGAATGTAATGTTTTATTGTATCAAACTTCAACAATTCAAGATATTGAAAAAGATTTCCAGGAAACACTTTCATTGAGTCAAAAAATAGATCAAAAAAAGAGTCGAAGATTTAGAGGTTTATATGAAGCTATTTTAAGATTATTTGCCCCTTTAATGTAACTGGTTGATAGTTAACAGTATACAATTTTTAATATGAGTCTCATAAATGAGTCTCATAAAATTTGTATATGAATACTTTATAAATGTTTTTAATTTATGAAAGTTATTGTAGAGGTGGTTATTGAAATAGATAATAAAATAAAGAAAAGATTAACAGTTTTTGGTATTGCCTGTATAGTTTCTATGTTTACAAAGTGGTTTGGGTCTGGACGAAACATATGGTACAATAATACTTATGAATCCTATAACAATTATTTCTCTTGTGTGTTTATTTGCTGGTATTTGGATAAATAATTATAAAAATAGTTTGATTTTCTCTTTGGCTGGTAGTTTTATACTTATTATTATGGAAATCTATTATTTTATGACTTGGCATATAATGTTTATGACAGGTGTATTCAGTATTCAGACGAGTATTGGATTAGTATATTCAATGTTTTATGTTGGAATTGGTTTAGCAATTATCTTCTTTTTCACTTTCATATGTTTTCAATCAGTAACTTTAAAAAATTAGAAATGAATTATGATGAAGTAAAGAATTTAAAAGTTAGGGAATAACAATGTGACACAATACATCATCAAGATAGGAATATAGTGATGATTTTCATAAAATCGGTCTATATATTGGTGTTATAAAAAACATAGATTAGGGCATGGTCCAGATAGCGTTGCTAGAGGTTAGAATAGATACTGAAACGAAACCTTATGAGACATCGATAACTCAGTTCTAGATGACAGTGTCTGAGTTGTAAAAGTTAATCATTATAGTATGATAAATGTAAGAAAAATGTTGACTATATCGGTAAATATGATATTGTATTAAAAGTATGATAATTGATAAAAGGAGGATACTATGGCTGTTAATAAAATAGAACTTTCATTAAAGAAGGTCTTAAAACAAGCAATTATTGATTTGGATTTTGTAGAAGATTATAATCTTGATCAAATAGTCATTGAAATCCCAAAAGACAAAACACATGGTGATTATTCAAGTAATATTGCAATGCAATTAACAAAGATTTTAAAAAGAAATCCAAGAGAGATTGCACAAGGAATTATTGAAACAATGAACAAAGATGCTGGAAATATTGATCATGTAGAAATTGCGGGACCAGGATTTATAAATTTATTTTTAAGAAAAGATGCAATGACTTCTATAATTAAAGAAGTTTTAGTTGAGCAGGATCACTATGGACAAAGTGATTTTGGAAAAGGTATAAAATACAATATTGAATTTGTATCAGCAAATCCAACTGGTGATTTACACTTGGGTCATGCGAAAGGGGCAGCTGTTGGTGATAGTATTTGTCGTATTATGAATGCAGCAGGCTATGATGTGACAAAAGAGTATTATATCAATGATGCTGGAAATCAGATTACAAATTTAGCGTTATCATTATATGCAAGATATCTTCAAGCCTTGGGACAAGAAAGACAACTTCCAGAAGATGGATACTATGGAAAAGATATCATTCAAATTGCTGAAAGCATTAAAAATGAGTATGGTGATAAGTTTGCTCATGTTGATGAAAAAGAAGCTATTGCTTATTTTAGAAGTATTGGAACTGAACATGAATTACAAAAGATTAAAGATATATTAAAAGAATTTAGAGTTGTTCATGATGTTTGGTTTAGTGAAACATCTTTATATGCTGAAAATAAGATTGAACCAACGATTCAAAGATTAAAAGATCAAGGCTATACGTATGAAGCAGAAGGGGCTTTATGGTTTAAATCAACTGAGTTTGATGATGATAAAGACCGTGTTTTAATTAAATCTGATGGAAGTTATACATATTTAACACCAGATATTGCATATCATTTAAACAAGTTAGATAGAGGATATGAGTATTTAGTAGACTTACTTGGAGCTGACCATCATGGTTATATTAATCGTATGAAAGCAGCTATTCAAGCATTAGGATATAATGCTGATCAATTAAATATTGACATTATGCAAATGGTACGTATGGTTGAAAATGGTGAAGTTGTGAAAATGAGTAAGCGTACTGGAAATGCAGTCACTATTAAAGATTTAATTGATGATATTGGTGTAGATGCATCACGTTATTTCTTTGTATCAAAAGCTGCCAGTTCACCATTTGATTTTGATTTAGGTTTAGCAAAATCGAAATCAAATGACAATCCAGTTTATTATGCACAGTATGCTCATGCAAGAATGTGCTCTATTGAAAGACAGGCACAGACTGTTGGTATTGAGGTGGCTGATCATTATGAATTATTGACACACCCTAAAGAAATAGAATTGGTAAAACATATTAATGAGTTTAGAAATGAAATAGTAGAAAGTGCAAAACAAAGAGCGCCACATAAAATTGCAAATTATATTCAAAGACTTGCTCAATTGTTCCATTCGTTCTATAATGATTGTTATGTTATTGATGAAGCAAATAGAGAGTTATCTTCACAAAGATTATCTCTTGTAAGAGCAACACAAATTACATTAAAAAATGCATTAAATTTAATTGGTGTAAGTGCACCTGAAAAAATGTAGGAGGATACTATGATTGATTATAAACAAAGTTCAATGGTTGATATTGCGTTTGATTTGATGAAGAAAAAGAAAAAACCTGTTGATTTCTATAAGTTATGGCAGGAGGTTTCAGAAATCAAAGGATTTAGTGAAGCAGATAAAGATGAAAATGAATCTTTATTCTACACAAATATTACATTAGATGGTCGCTTAATAACAGTGGGTGAAAATCATTGGGATTTAAGAAGCCGTCATAAATTTGATGAAGTGCATATTGATATGAATGATATCTATGCAGATGAAGAAGAGACTCCTGAAGAGGAAGAAGACGACGGATTAGTTGAAGATGATTATAATTAAGAGATGAGTTCATCTCTTTTTTTTTGACATATAAGTTGTGATTATGAATGAGACATGATAGAATTGTTAAACATAATGTAAAGGAAGATTTGATGAAAAAAAACAAACATGAGAAATATAGTTTATTAACCGCAATTACAATGATTGTTGGAACATGTATAGGATCGGGTATCTTTTTTAAAAGTGATAATATCTTGATAGCAACTCAAGGGAGTATTCTCTTGGGTGTTTTGTTGTTTGGTTTAGCAGCTATTGCGATTATATTTGGAAGCTTGACAATGAGTGAACTTGCTGCAAGAACAAATGAACCAGGTGGATTAATAGCATATGCACAGGAATTTGTAAATAATCAAACAGCATGTGGATTTGGCTGGTTTTTGATTTTTATCTATTTTCCTACTATTGTCGTTGTTGTGGCTTGGGTTATAGGGATTTATATAGATATCTTATTTCATTTACAAGCAACCTTAGAATTTCAAGTCCTTATAGGATTTGGATTTATTATTATTTGTTTTCTATATAATGTTTTTCTTCCACGTTTTGGTGCTATTTTTCAGGATATTTCTACATTTGTTAAAATGTTGCCATTATTTTTATTAGGCATATTAGGAATTGTTTATGGTGATCCTATTCAGGGTCTTGCTGAGACTTCACAAAGCGCTATTTTAAGCACAGGCTGGCTTATGGCCCTAGGACCCATTGCTTATTCTTATGATGGATGGATTGTGGCTACATCCCTTTCACATGAAGTCAAGAATGCGAAGCAGACAATGCCTAAAGCATTAACAATTGCACCATTACTTATTTTAACTATCTATACACTTTATTTTGTAGGGATTTCTAGTTATGTTGGTGTTGATCAGGTCATAGCCTTGGGAGATGCTCATGTCAGTGTAGCGGCGAGTCAATTATTAGGAGGCACTTTTGCCAAACTTATTGTTGTTTTTGTAATTGTATCAGTTATGGGAACTGTCAATGGATTAATTACTGGTTTTATGCGTATGCCATATTCTTTGGCAATGCGTAAGGGTATGATTCCATTTTCAAAACAACTCAAAAAGGTTCATTCACAGTTAGATATTCCTGTATCTTCTGCTTTATTTGCTTTCTTGATTTGTGCATTTTGGATGATTGTGCATTACATTTGTACGAAGTTTTCAATTATTCCTAATAGCGATATATCAGAAATTGCTATTTCTATTGCATATATGCTATATATTGTATTATATTATCAAGTTTATTGTCTCTATAAACAAAAACAGATCAAAAGTTTATTTAAGGGTGTTATTTGTCCTGTATTTGCAACAATAGGTTCATTGATAATATTGTCTGGTGGACTTCAAAGTCATTATTTTATTTATTATATAATGATTTGTGGTGGTATTTATGGTATTTCACAAATTTACTATTATTTACATACGAAGTAATTATTTATTTCATTATTTGAAAAAGGTATAATAAGACAAGGAGGTGTTAAACATGGATATCTATTATGAAATTATCGGTGAAGGATTTCCACTTGTCTTGTTACATGGAAATAATGAAGATCATCATGTTTTTGATGAGGCAGTCAAACTCTTAGCAAAAGAATACCAGTGTATTCTCATTGATTCTCGTTACCATGGACAATCTATTCATAAAGGTGATTTATCATATCAGCAAATGTGTGAAGATGTTCAAGCAGTTATGACACACTTACATATTGAAGCGTATGATGTTATTGGTTTTAGTGATGGAGCCATTGTTTCTTTATTGTTAGGATTATCTGATCAAAGATTAAAGCATATTGTTTCTATTGGAGCAAATACAAAACCATGTATGATTAAACCATTTTATCGTTTTTATGATTATGTTATGCTTATTTGTTTAATGCCTTTTTGTCTTTACAATTCAAAAGCGAGAAGAACTTTTCAACTTATTAGATTGATGCAAAAGCAACCTCAATTGAATTATAAGGATCTGCAAAAGATTCATATTCCTGTCTTGGTGATGGCAGGAGAATATGATATGATAAAACAAGATGATACATTGATGATTGGAAAGTCACTTCCCTATTGTGTTGTGAAAATTATTAAACAGGGGAATCATTTTTTACTTAGAGATTCTTTTCAACAGACAATCAAAGAAATTCAGCTTTTTTTGAAAACGTGTCATCAGGAGGTATAGTATGAAAGTTTGTACAGTCAGAGGTATTCATATTGGTGAAGGAAAGCCAAAAGTTTGTCTGCCTATTGTAGGGAAAAATGAAAAGGAGATTATTCAGCAATTTCAATCATTTCAAGGCTTGCCATATGATGTTATTGAATTGAGGATAGATTTTTATCAGGAGATAAGAAATAGCAGTAGCTTAAAAAGTGTTCTACAGAAATTAAGATCAATGACAGATTTACCTATTTTACTAACATATCGTTCTTCTCGTGAGGGAGGACAGATGCAATTGAGTGATGAAGAATATCAAACATTTGTAAAGCAGGCATGTGAGAGTCAGTGTATAGATTTAATTGATATTGAATTGATGAGTGGGAATACTTTGGTCTTTCAACTTGTAGAAATTGCTCATCAAAATGATATCAAAGTCGTGATGTCTAATCATGATTTTGATAAGACACCTTGTTTTTCTGATATGATGAATAGATTAGAACAAATGGAAATTCTAGGAGCAGATATTTGTAAATTAGCTGTTATGCCAATAACTTATAAAGATGTTATAACATTATTAAATATGACATTAGAAATGTCTCATAAATTAGAAAGACCAATAGTTACAATGGCTATGGGGAAAATTGGCGTGATTTCTAGAATTACAGGTGAATTAACAGGTTCATCTATGACTTTTGCAAGTGCTGGTAAAATATCTGCACCAGGTCAAATGAATGTTATTGATATGCAAGTTTTATTGGAGGCTATTCATCATGATTGATCTTCAAAAAGCAAGATTGGCATTTAAAAATTATGTCTCTCATTATGATACAAATATTCCATCTATTCGTTTGAAAATTATTCATACATATGAAGTTATGAAATGTAGTGATTATCTTTGTAAACAATTAAAATGGAATCAGGAAGATAAAGAGTTAGCCGCTTTAATTGCTTTATTACATGATATTGGACGTTTTGAACAATGGGTGAAATATGAAAGCTTTGCTGATTATAAAACGATTGATCACGCAATGTTTTCAAGTCAACTGCTATTTGATGAAGGTTTTATAAGAACCTTTATTGAAGATCATCAATATGATGATCTTATCAAAGCAGCTATTGAACAGCATAATAAATATAAAATAGATGAAGGGTTTGATGAAAGAACTTTATTGTTCATTCATTTGATTAGAGATGCTGATAAATTAGATAATTTTAGAGTTAAAGAGGAAGAAGATATTGAAAATACACTCTATGCATCTGCTGAAGTCGTTAACCAAGAAAAAATATCACCAGAAATATATAAACAATTCTATAATCAAGAACTTATTTATGCACCTTATCGAAAAACACGTTTAGATATGTGGTTATCTTATATTGCATTTATCTTTGATTTGCATTTTCCACAAAGTTTACAATATATTCAAGAAAACAATTGGGTTCATCGCTCTTTTGATAGATTGAATCCACAGGATCAAAAGACACATAAACAATACACTATCTTACGACAACGTGCTTTGGATTATATTAAATAGAAAGGATTATTATGGGACATAAGAAAACAAAAAAAATTGTATATCTGGCATTGTTAAGTGCCCTTGCAATTATTTTACATACTGTAGATCATTATCTGTCTTCTCCACTCCCATTGGGAGTTAAGTTAGGAATTGCCAATATTGTAGCTTTACTTGTTGTAGATATTTATGGGACAAAGGAAATGTTTGTTGTCAATTTTTTCCGTGTTATTATTTCTGGTCTTCTAACTGGAACACTCATGCATTATACCTTTTTAATGAGTTGTGGCGGTGTCTTTTTGAGCAGTGTTGTTTTAGCACTTTTAAAAAGATATACAAAGCTACCTCTGGTATCTGTATCAATTATTGCTGCTATATGCCATAATATTGGACAAATGTTTGTGATATCTTTTGTGATTTCTTCAGCTGCTTTAATGCCATATATATTTGTTATGTTGGCAGCTTCTATTCCAACAGGAATTTTAACAGGCTTAACTGCTATTGAGGTATTAAAGAGAGTAAAAAGGGAACAGTTTCAATAAATACTTATTCACTAAAATATTAATAATAATTAGTAAAAATATTGACATAATTTACTTAAACAATTATACTGATAGTACAGTAGGATTGTTACTATTTGATTAGGCAAGACCTAATGACTTGAATGTATATTATTACATCAAGCCATTAGGTCTTTTTATGTATTCAAATAATCATAATAGTACATCCTCTATGAAAAAAGGAGGCAATTATGAAAGGGAAATGGAATCAAAAAATTTGTGCTATAGCCACTGCATCACTCTTATTAACATCACTACCTATTGATGTTTTAGCACAAGAAAATACTCGAATCAGTCAATCTCATCCAGAAGATGTTTATGTTGATCTTATCGGTGATGGAGAACGAACAACTTTATTTAATGAAAATTGGAAGTTTCATCGTGGGGATATATCCGATGCACAAAAACAGGATTTTAATGATTCGTCTTGGGATACAGTCAATTTACCACATGATTATAGTATTGATCAGAATTTTACAACCAATGGTGAAGCCGAAAGTGGATTTTTACCTGGTGGAATTGGTTGGTATCGTAAAACATTTGTTGTTCCAGAAAAATATCAGGAAAAACAATTAGTTATTGAATTTGATGGAGCATATATGAATGCTGAAGTTTATCTTAATGGGAAAAAGTTAGGTGTGCATCCTTATGGTTATACTGCATTTGCATTTGATATTACAGATGGATTGATTTGTGATGGGAAAACTGAAAATGTAATCGTTGTGAAAACAAATAATAAAATTCCAAGTAGCCGTTGGTATTCAGGGAGTGGTATTTATCGTGATGTTCAGTTAACTGTTACAAATAAAGTTCATGTTGGCTATAATGGAACTCAATTAATTGCAAAAGATCTAGAAAACACAAAGGATAGTGTTGTTAAGATGGATGTTATTGCGAAAGTTGAAAATAATAATGATGTACCAAAAACAGTAACAATTAAAAATACTTTACGAGATCAACAAGGAAATATAGCCAGTCGTGTAGCAAGTCAGGAAGTTCAACTATCAGCAAAGAGTACAAAAGATATCAAGCAAGAAGTCTTAGTGGATAAACCTCAATTATGGTCAGTTGAAAATAGGTATTTATATACAATGAAAACTGAGATTCTTGATGGTGAAGAGATTATAGATACATATCATACTGATTATGGTTTTAGATATTTTAATTTTGATAAAAATAATGGATTTTCATTAAATGGAAAGAATATGAAATTAAAAGGTGTATGTATGCACCACGATCAGGGTGCGTTGGGCGCTGTTGCTAATCGTGATGCGATTGAACGCCAAATAAAAATATTAAAAGAAATGGGATGTAATTCCATTCGTGTTACACACAATCCTGCTGCATCTTCATTGATAGATGTATGTAATGAGTATGGTATTTTGGTTATTAATGAAGCTTTTGATGGCTGGACAGAGTATAAAAATGGGAATGTTAATGACTATGGTGCTTATTTTAATCAGACTATTGATGACAATAATCAAATTATCAATGGTGAAAATGGTATGAAATGGGCTGAATTTGATATCAAAGCTATGATTAATAGTTGTAAGAATGATCCTAGTGTTATCATGTGGTCATTAGGAAATGAGATTGATGAAGGGACATCTGGTTCAACATCACATTATGTTGATTTAGTTGATGAGCTTATTCAATGGGTTCAGGAAGTTGATATGACTCGCCCTGTCACAAATGGTGACAATCGCAAAAATACAGATCCTAGTGCTATGATTAGTCAAATAAATCAGAAAATATATGAAGCGGGTGGAGTTGTTGGATTAAATTATGCCAATAATGATCAAACAAACGCAATGCATACAACATATAGTGATTGGCCATTGTATGGTTCTGAAACAGCAAGTGCTGTTCATAGTCGAGGTGTTTATAGTACAGCGGGCAGAGATGATAATATTTTACAGATGTCTGAATATGATAATGATCAAGCAAAAGTCGGTTGGGGGCATTCTGCTAGTGATGCTTGGCAATTTGTGATTGAAAATGATTTTAATGCTGGTGAGTTTGTTTGGACAGGTTTTGATTATATTGGAGAGCCAACTCCATGGAATGGAACGGGTGCAGGAAGTGTAAGTGGTCAGGGCGCAAAACCAAAGTCTTCATATTTTGGAATTGTAGATACAGCTGGTTTCAAGAAGGATACTTATTATTTATATAAGAGTATGTGGGATGAAAATTCTACAACTTTACATTTAATGTCAACTTGGAACAATAATGAAATTACGAAAACAAGTGATGGAAAAGTCAAGGTTGATGTCTTTACAAATGCTGCTAAAGTCGAACTGTATTTGAATGGGAGAAAAATTGGTGAAGATACTGCCACACCACACACAACATCTTTAGGCTATAAATATCAAACTTTTTCAAATGGTGAGTTTTATCCAAGTTTTAATGTGACTTGGGAATCTGGAACATTGAGTGCTAAAGCATATGATAAGGATGGTCATTTGATAGATGATACAGTCGGAAGAAAGCAAGTGACAACAAATTCTGCTGCAACTTATTTAGATACTTATAGTGATAAGACAGAGATCAGTGCAGATGGAAGCAGTTTGTCTTATATTACAGTTGATGTTAAAGATGTAAACAATAACATTGTTTCTGGAGCAGACCATCGTATTCATTTTAGTATTGAGGGGCATGGTCAAATTGTTGGTGTTGATAATGGGAATGCTGCAGATACTGATAGTTATAAAGGTAATTCAAGAAAAGCATTTTCAGGTAAGGTGCTGGTGATTGTTCAATCAACGAAAGAAGCAGGTGATTTTACTCTGACTGCAAGTGCAGATGGTCTAAAGAGTTCAAGTATTACTGTAAAAACAAGAAAAGATACAGTTGAAGGTGATATTTATTTACAAAGCTATCGTATTGCCAAGAACTTGTATGTAGGTCTAAGTGAGACACCTGTTTTACCATTACAAGTTATAGGGACATATAATAATGGTGAAAAGAAAGAGTTAAGTGTTCAATGGAATAAGTATGATGAAAATCTGTTAAATAAAGTAGGTGAATTCACTGTAACAGGTCAATTGAAAGAAGATCATGCAACTGTAAGTGTAACAGTTCATGTGATTGGCGATATTGTGGCAGTAGAAAATCAATCAATAGTCACAAATGCAGGTGTAACACCATCCTTACCACAAACTGTTAGAGGATTATATCAAAATGGGACTTATAGTGAATCTTTCCCTGTCAAATGGGAAGTTCCAGTTGATGCCTTTAAAGATGAAGGAATTGTAACAATTAAGGGATCTGTCAGTATTTTGAATACAACCCAAGAAGTTATAATGACAGTCAGAGTTGCACCTCCTCTAGCAGAATCTCAAAATATTGCTTCAAAGAATCATCATGATGTACCAGTATTTACAAATGGAAAAATGGTTGATGGAGTTCCAAGTGATCCAACTTCAATAGCAATTAATGATTCATTATCAGAATTAAATGATGGTGTGACTACTGAATCAAGCCGAGAAAGCGCAAGGTGGACAAACTGGAGCTTGAGAGATGAAAATCCACCTGTTGATACTTATATTCAGTTAGATTGGCAACAGGAATATACAATGCAGAATGTTAAGCTTTGGCATTTTACAGATAATCAATATAGTGTTTTACCAGGTGACAGCAATGTTCGTTTTGAATATTATGATAGTGAGACGGGAACATGGAAAGAAATTGAATCTTCTCATATTACACAAGTTCCATTTACATCTGGGGATACTCCATATGGATTTATTCAACCAATTACAACTCGTCAATTAAGAGTATGGTTAAAATCACCACAAGTGGGTAAATGCATAGGATTAACAGAAATTGAAGTTTATGATTATATCATGCCAGTACAAGCCAATAAGAGTGCACAGTTAGATGAATTGAAACTTAATGGCATTCAAATTACAGATTTTGCTGGTTATCAAGGATATGATGCCAATACAAGAACTTATACTGTTGATTTAAGACATATGAATCGCTCAAAGTCTCCTTTTAAAAATATTGAAATTCCAACAATAGTTGCTCAAAGTCTTAATAATGAAGCAATAACAATTCTTCCGTTATACAATAATGAAGTGAAAATTATTGTTAAATCTGAAGATGGTCAAACAACAGAAACATATACAATTCAATTTATTATTCCTGTGAATAAGGAACTTTTATATCAATATATAGAAAGTAGTGACATCAAGAATGTTTTAAAGTCAAAAGATGATTACACAGAAGAATCTTATAAAGATTTTAAAAATGCTTATGATGATGCTATAAATCTTTTGAATAATGAATCATCTCTTCAAGAACAAATTGATAAGAGTTTAAATGAGTTACAGAATGCATATCAAAGATTAGTGAAAAAGATAGGTCATAAGGTTGATAAATCACAATTAGAATCAATTATTCTTAAAGCTGAAAAAATCACTGAAGAAACATTAAAAAAATTGGATACCAAAATTGTTCAAGAATTCAAATCAGCATTACAGAAAGCAAAACAGATTTATAATAATGGTGAAGTAACACAATTAGAAGTGAATAATGCAATAACTTTATTAAGTGAAGCTATTGATTATTTAAAAATAAGTAGTATTGATAAAACAGCATTGCAAGAGTTAATGAAACAAGTTGAAGCATTAAATGCAAAAGATTATACGTTGTCTTCATGGAAAAATTTAAAGAAAGCTCTCATAAATGCTCAATCAGTATTTAAAGACGAAAAAGCCACGGCTGAGCAAATTATGTCAGCAGAGGAGCAATTGAAAACAGCATTTGAACATCTTAAAAAGGAAGGTATGGAACAAACTTCAACAACACCTCAAAAAGGATCAAGTGCAAACACAAGTGATTCAACATATTTTGTGGGAATGCTTTCTTTAGTTACATCAATACTCATCATTGTAGTATGTTTAAGACATAAAAAAGAACAAAGTCATTAATAAGTATAAAAACATGAATTTCAGGTTCTCCTTAATTCATGTTTTTTTTATTCTGTAGGAATGAAGGTACATCAAATAGCATCATCTGTTATGGCAAGATTATTTTATGGTTATGATGTGAAAGAGGATTGAGCAGATAGTTCATATTAGTAAGTAGATTTACAGATAGATAGACTGACTATGACACTATTGAGGAGGGAAAGAAACTATCTGAAGGTGAGATGTGGTAATTATGAAAGATATCTGTTTTGAAATTTTTATCTCAAATAATAAAAAAATAAATCAGAAATATCATTATTATCTCTAGGTTGTGATACAATAATGATACAACTCTTTTATAAGATAGATAAGAGGTGAGAGATATGCAGATATTAATTGTAGAAGATGAAAGACCTATTGCTGATTTAATAATGATGAATTTAACAAGAGCAGGATATCAATGTGACTATGCTTCAAATGGGAAAATAGGTGCAGATATGATTGAAAATCATTTTTATGATCTCATTTTATTAGATATTATGCTTCCTGAAATTAGTGGTTATGAATTGATGGAATATATTGAATCACAAAGTATTCCAGTTATTTTTATAACTGCAAAAGGAAGTATTAAAGATCGGGTTAAAGGATTGCATATGGGGGCAGATGATTATTTGGTAAAACCATTTTCAATTGATGAACTTATAGCAAGAGTGGAAAGTGTTTTGAGACGGTATCATAAAGGAATTGAAATCATACATGTTTTAAATATAGAGGTTGATACAAAGAAAAGATGTGTTATTCAAAATGGAAAAAAGATAGACATTACCAATATGGAATATGAATTGTTATTATTCTTAATTAGAAATAAAAATATGGCATTGTACCGAGATGTCCTTTATCAAAAAGTTTGGAAAGAAGACTTTGACCAAACAAGAACATTAGATTTACATATCCAAAGATTACGTAAAAAGTTGGGTTGGCATGAAGAAATCAAAACAGTTTACAAGATTGGTTATATGTTAGAGGTTCCAAATGAAGTTTGCTGAAAAAATTATCTGGTCATGTTTACTGACTTTGGCTATTCTTTTTTCTATAGGTTCATCAGCACTCATATATCAAAATCATCATAACCTTCTTCAAACAACGATTAATCATAATTTATCTACTCATGAAATAGAAGTCTATTCTTTAGAGACAAGATTATTTCAGGATTCATTAGAATATGCAAGAGATTCTCATCAGGAACAATCTAAAATGATAGACAGAGCTATTTATTATCTTGAACAGTTTCGTTATACATCACAGGTTCAAAAAACCTATGCTTTATCACTTTCTAATCAAGAAATCTTATACAGCAATATTGATAATGAATACCGTCAATATATTTCATTGGATTTTGAACAAAAATATTTTCTTAAACATTTGAATCAACAATATAAGATGTTTGTAACTTCAAAAGTCAATGCAGGAAAAAATGTATATTACTTAACTTCTTGTTATGATGTGACTTCTGTTTATCAAGATAGAGACAGACAGATTGGAAATTTTTTAGTTATTAGTGTTATTCTTTTTGGCATTGCTTATGCTATACTCAAATTTCTTTCTTCTTATCTTACTCAATCTATTCATAGATTAAATGCAGTGAGTCAGCGTATTGCTGATGGAGAGTACAGTGAACGTACACAAATTGAAAGCGAAGATGAAATTGGTGAATTATCAAGAAGTTTTGATGAAATGGCTGAAATGAATGAAAGAAAAATTCATCAATTACAGGATAGTGTTATCCAGAAGGAAGAGTTCATGGGAAGTTTCTCTCATGAAGTGAAAACACCCATGACAGCGATTTTAGGATTTGCAGATTTATTAAGAACTTGTGATTGTGATGAAGAAACACGTCAAAAGGCTGCTCAATATATTTATACAGAAGGTAAGCGATTAGAGAAACTTTCTTATACGCTCATGGATTTATTAGCAGTTGGAGATCATCAAATACAATTGGAACCAGTTTCTTTAAAACTTATTTTTAAGCAATTAAGCGATTATTATTTTGGAAAGTATGTTCATTATATATTAAGATTTGAAGAGACAGATTTATGGGTAAAATCGCAATCAGATTTATTATTTACTTTACTAAGAAATCTGATTGATAATGCTATGAAGGCGAGCCAAGAGGGACAGACAATTATAGTGAAAACTTATCTTGAAAATAATCAGGTGGTAGTCTCAGTTGTTGATGAAGGAATGGGAATGAGTCAAGAAGATGTTAAAAAGGCTACAGAAGCGTTCTATATGGCAGATAAATCTCGTTCGCGATCTCTGGGTGGGGCTGGACTTGGATTAACAATTGTTAAACGTATTTGTGACGCTCATCAAACTGAACTCTCTATTCAATCAGAATTACATTTAGGAACAACAGTTAGTTTTACGTTGGAGGTCATTGACCATGAATAAGAAGAAAATGCGCGTTATAGGTAGTTTTGTTTTGATTATTTCACTATCTTTTCCTATGATCATTGTTGGTTTTCAGGACTTTTATGATATTAATAAAGAAATATCACTAGAAAATAGCCAAACTGAAGATATACTAAAAGAACATCCTGTTATAGAAGGGATTTATAAGTTTTATCAAAATTCATCAACCAATAGTCAAGAATATGTCATTAAAAGAAAAGATGAATACACTGTGAAAGAACAAGAAAAGTTGCTACAGCTTCAAACACTCTTTAGTGGAGAAATTGAAAAGTTAATGAATCATAAAATTTTAAGCCATGAGTTATTAGAAAATGAAGATGAGAAGTATATTGCTGATTATGGAACTTTAATTGATGATGAAAATGCTTATTATTTAAGACAAGTTTTGAGAATGTGGCAGGATTCATTCAAATCATTTGATTATCAAATGGATCCTCAAACTCATAAAATCATTGGTTTTTCAATGAGTCAGGAAGATAATCTTATTATGAGTGATAATGAAATGAAAACAATGGCTTGGAGAATGATTGAATATTTAGAATTAGATGATATTGATGATTGGGTTTATAATCAATATGGTTATGAATCAAATAAAGCAAAATTACGTATATCATGCGAATTTGAAAAAAGGGTAGATACAAATAATATCAATATTAATGTCACATTATTAGGTGTTCTTAGGCCTTTATTGTATGGAGGAGTAACTCAAAATTAAGTTACTCCTTTTTTACAAGTTGGATACATCTGTTGTTTACAATAGTTTTGGGTGATGAAAAATGAAAAAAATATTTATAGTCTTATTAGGTTTAATGTTGGTAGGTTGTCAAAGTCCTCAATCGCAACCAACAACAAACCAGACGAAAAAAGAAAAAGGAGATTTAATTTTAAAAGAGTGGAAGTATTTATTCTGGAATGGAGATACATCCAAAAAAGGTTACTACTTTTTAAAGGATGAAGAAGAAAAGAGTTATATTAGTTATTATGATTATGCTTCAAAGCAAGAAGTCTATTTATGTAATAAGCCTGAATGTCAACATAAAGATGAAACATGTACTGCCTATTTGGAGAGTGGAAGTTCTATGATGAATCAAATTCTTGTTTATGGTGACCACTTGTATATGATAGAAACAATGGGATTTGGCATGAATGCTTTAGGAGAAAGAGAACAAAAAGGACCTGGGATAGTCCAGATGGATTTAGATGGACAAAATCGTAAAGAATTGTGTCGATTAGATGATGGCTATGAATTTGAATTAAATAATCTTATTTTTGCAGATGATGAATTATATATTCCTGTCACAAAAACACAAAACGTTGAAGTCAATTTAAATGAAACAATGCAAGTCACAACTGATAAAAATTTATGCTCAATCAATTTAAAGACAGGTGATATAACAAAAGTGTTTGATATGAAATATAAAAATATCTTAGGTGGAGAAGGTCGTCAATTGATTATGAGTACAATGAGCTATAGTGAAGATCCACAGAAATATCTTGATGAAAAGAATTATAAAAAATATGATAAATTAATGATGAATGCAAAAGTCAATTATGAAATCTATAATATAGATACAAAAGAATCAAAAACCGTTCAAGTCAATCATCAAGAAATTGGAAATTATTATCAAAATAAAATTTATTATATAGAGAAAAATCAATTATATATTCTTGATTTAGAAACAGAAAAGATAAGTCATATTATAGATTTACCAAAAGGATCAACATATAACTTTTCAATGATTATTAATGATTATGCAATAATTGAACAATGGAAAGATAAATTTATAGATACTTATAAAATATCATTAGAAAATCCAAAACTTGAAAAATTAAATCAGTCTACAAGAGCACCAAAAGAATTTGTACAAATATTGGCGCAAACAAAAGATCAATTGTTAGTTGTTTATGATCGAGAGGGGAAGGAAGAAAAAACATGGGCAGGGACAATGCAATATGAAACTCAGAAAGAATATGTTGGTTTAATTTCTAAGGATGACTTTCTTAACAATAAGAAGAATTATGAGCCAATAAAAACATTAACGAAAAAGAGGCGTGCATAATGTTAGAAGTTAAAGATCTATCTAAAGCATATAAAAATGTACAAGCTTTAAACCATGTCAATTTTCATTTAAAAGAAGGTATTTATGCATTGTTAGGACCAAATGGCTCTGGAAAATCAACATTAATGAATCTGCTTTGTCAACAATTAAAACCAACAACAGGAAAGATACTATGGAATGAACAAGAAATATCAAAATTAGGATATTCATATTATCAAATTTTGGGTTATGCACCACAGCAGCAAGGACTTTATGAAGAAATGAGTGGACTTAGATTTTTAACATATATGGCGCTTCTTAAGGATATACCAAAAAAAGAAATTCAACAGGAGGTGCAACGTGTTGCACAGCTAGTCAATATGCAGGATCATTTAACAAAGAAATGTCGTGCTTATTCAGGTGGAATGAAGCAAAGATTATTAGTTGCTCAAGCTTTATTAGGAAATCCTTTACTTCTTTTGTTTGATGAGCCAACAGCAGGGTTAGACCCTAAAGAACGTGTCTCTTTAAGAAATGTTTTTGATAAATTGTCACATAATCATATATTATTAATTGCTACGCATGTTGTGTCAGATGTTGAAACTATTGCCAAGGAAATAATTTTTCTAAAAAAAGGTGAAATTGTCAATTCAGGGAGTGTGAATGAACTCCTTGAAGAATACTGTCAACCTTCATTAGAAGATGTTTATCTGGATTTGTTTGGAGATGATGAAGATGTTACAGTTGATTAAATTTGAGTTTATAAAGTTTCTTCAAAAAAGAAATCTCATAGCATTTCTTATTATTCTTTGTATTTTAAATATAGGTATCTTTGCATATACTCAAAATTTAGACTCTCAGATTCCACCCTCATCCTATCATCAGCTACAAACAGAATTGCAGACTATTTCTAATGACAAAAGATATCAATTCATAAAAGATAAATATGAAACATATCATGGATTTTTAATTATAGAGCAATTGATAAATTTGCGTATGAATGAAAAAGACAATCAATATATAATTGAATCAATTTTAAATGAAAATCCTCAGGTTGAAGAAAAATATGGAAAATTATATCAAGAGAATCACGATCCTATTTATACTTCCCATTTAGAAAGTGAAGTGACATTTCTAGAAGAGATTTTAAAAGAATTTCAGAAACTATATGATTATCCATTATATATTCAAAATATTCAAGACAAAGCAAAGACGCTTTCGAGTATTTCTATATTTCAAAAAGATGGAAGTTTTGAACAAAAAAATAACCAAAAAACCGCTCAGGATTATTTAGCACGCATAGATACACCTCTTATATATGAGAGTGAGAAAGGTGTGACATCTGCTTTGTCTTTTCCTGTGACGAGTTTTCTCATCATGTTATCAATGATGGTATTGGTCTCATCTATGATTTTAGAAGAAAAGGAAAAAAAGCTGTTTGCTATTATCAAAATAACATCTCAAGGTCAGTATCCAACCATGCTTGCAAAATGTTTTGTGATGATTATAATGGTTGGAGTTATTACAACAATGATGATGGTTGGACAGTTAGTTTATTCATCAGTCATTTATGGATTAGGTGATTTATCAAGAAGTGTACAATCTCTTTCTCAGTATTCTCAATGTCCTTTTTCTTTGAGTGTTCAACAGTTTATAGGTTTATTTATTTTAATGAAATGTTTAGCAGCAAGTTTTATTGGGTTGATTATGTTGTTGATTGCTATCTTATCTAAGAACAAATTATTTGCTATAATAATCAGTCTAGTTATAATTATTATTGAATATCTTTTATATCTTTTTATTCCTTCTTTAAATTCTTTATACTTATTCAAATATTTTAATTTAATTTCTGTTTTACAAACTGACTCCTTCTTTCAGGTTTATCGAAATGTATCATGCTTTAAAAATCTGATATCATTGCAAATGTTAATATTGATAGGATTGTTAAGTTTATTCATTATATTTATAATTATAGATACATTTGTTTATCATTATAAGAGAAATATGAATATAGAACTTGTTGAATTGCCACAATTTAAAAACTTTCAATCACAATCATTATCACTTATAAAACAAGAAAGTTATAAAATATTTTTTATACAAAAAGTTTTTTTATTGTGCATATTATGTATTTTGATCCAATGTTATCAATATCAGCATATCTCAATTTATATGGATAATGACGAAAAAATATATCAGCAATATATGAAAAGACTAGAAGGACCATTAACAAATGAAAAAGAACAATGGATACTTCAAGAACAAAAGCATTATCAAGATTTGAATCAACAGTTAGCGACGATTTCCAAAAAGAGAGAGCAAGGGTCTTTAACTCAAACGCAAGCTAATGCTATGCAAGAGCAAATTAATGAACAATTACGAGGTGAACAAGTTTTCCAAAGAGTTTTTGAGCAATATGAAGATATTCAAAACAATCCACAAAAACAGTTTGTTTATCCTGTTGCTTATCAAAAATATTTTATAGATATAAATTGGCTCTTTATGCCAACTCTATTGTTATGTATCTTTACAATTATAGGATTATCTCAAGTCATAACATATGAATATCAAAATCAAATGCATAAGATTACTCAAACATCTTATAGGGGTAATCATTATATTCTTAATATTAAGTTATCTTTATCAATTGGTATTGGGATATTGTTTTTAATAATTGTTCTTACACCTCCCTTTGTTTTATTGCAACAAACCTATGGTTTTTCTTCTTTACTTGCACCGGCTATGTCAATTCAGAACTTTTTATTATTTCCTTCATGGGTAAGTATTGGAATGATATGTATGATGAGTCTAATATTAAAGGTGTATGTGGTGTTCATTATAATTATAGGAATATTTGCTATAGGAATTAAAGTCAGAAATCATTTATTAACTTTATTTATGAGTATATGTCTTTTCTTATTACCGCTTTTATTTGCTTATGGAGGTTATCATTTTATAGATTTTATCAGTTTATATCCTCTGTTGTTTCATGGACAATTTGTATCTAACATAGAAGGTCTATTACAGATATTATTTTCTTTTATTGGCTATGGAATTCTTGCTGTTGTAAGTTTGAAATATATTTATACTCATTATAAATCAATTCATTGATGAGATAGATAAATACAATTTATCTATCTTTTCTTGTTATATGGTAGGTGTAATGAGCAATAATTGAATGTAAAATTGATTTTATAGTTAGGTATTTTTAATTTGTTATAAAAATAAATACAGAAGAAAAATAAGGAATTGATTTTAATCAAAAATAAAATTGTGTATAATAAGAGTATAAAGTGAAGGAGGAGTTATATGTCATTAAGTAAAGACTTTTTATGGGGTGGAGCCTTAGCCGCTCATCAATTTGAAGGTGGAGTTCTCAATACTTCTAAAGGATATAGTGTAGCTGATGTAATGACTGCTGGAGCACATGGTGTACCACGTGTGATTACAGATGGTGTGATAGAAGGAAACTATTATCCAAATCATATTGGAATTGATTTTTATGGACATTATAAAGAAGATATCGCAATGTTTGCAGATATGGGATTTAAATGTTTTAGAACATCAATTGCATGGACACGTATTTTCCCTAATGGTGATGAAAGTGAGCCTAATGAAGAAGGGTTAAAGTTCTATGATGATGTTTTTGATGAATTATTGAAATATGGAATTGAACCAGTGATTACATTATCGCATTTTGAAATGCCTTATCATCTTGCTAAAGAATATGGTGGTTTCATGAATAGAAAGACAATTGATTTCTTTGTAAAGTTTGCAAAAGTTTGTTTTACAAGGTATAAAGATAAAGTTAAATATTGGATGACTTTTAATGAAATCAATAATCAAATGAATTTTAAAAATGATATTTTTGGTTGGACAAATAGTGGTGCTCATTTTGGAGATTATGATAATCCAGAAGAGGCTATGTATATCTGTGGTCATCATACTTTACTTGCGAGTGCACTGGCTGTAAAAGCTGGTAAAGAAATCAATCCGGATTTTTTCATTGGAAATATGATAGCAATGGTACCAATTTATCCATATAGCTGTAGACCAGCAGATATGGTTTTATCTAATCAAATGATGCATGATCGTTGGTTCTTCTGTGATGTTCAATGTCGAGGACACTACCCTGCATATGCTTTAAAAATGTTTGAAAGAAAAGGATTCCATATTGATATTACAGAAGAAGATAAGAAAATCTTATCAGAAGGGACTGTAGACTACATAGGGTTTTCTTATTATATGACAAATACAGTTGATTCAACTGCTCATAAGGATGTATCTAAGGCAACAGATGGTTCTAGTGAACATTCTGTAAAAAATCCATTTATTAAAGAGTCTGACTGGGGATGGGCGATTGATCCAGAAGGGTTGAGATATGCATTAAATATTTTCTATGAAAGATATGAAAAACCATTATTTATTGTAGAGAATGGATTTGGTGCTATTGATCAAAAAGAAGCAGATGGAACATGTCATGACCCATATCGTATTGATTATTTAAGAGAACACATAAAAGAAATGAAAAAAGCTGTTGAAGAAGATGGAGTAGACCTTATGGGTTATACACCATGGGGATGTATTGACTGTATTTCATTTACAACAGGAGAAATGAAGAAACGTTATGGTTTTATCTATGTGGATAGAGATAACGAAGGTCATGGAACATTAGCAAGAAGCAAGAAAGATTCATATGAATGGTATAAGAAAGTGATTGCTTCTAATGGTGAAGATTTATAATATAAATGATTAAGAATAATTTCTTGCATGATAAGTGCAAAGAGTTATTCTTTTTATTATGCAACTGATATGTTATATATAAATAAGAGCTGTATATTTGAGGAGAAAAGAATATTGTCTTAATATTTGTTTTTATACATATTGAAAAGTTTTTAAAAATAATAAAAGAATAAAGATATTTTAATAAAATATAATCAAGAGGTAGTTAATGAGAATTAAATATCTTTTATAGAAAAAATGCAAATCATATTGTGAAAAACAATCGAAATGTAATAGAGGCTCTTAGTGAAAATAGTTTATTTTATTGATATAATAAAAAAGAATTGAGGGTGATATGAATGAATCAAAGAATAATATCTATTATAAAAGATTTATGTGAGATACAAAAAAATATAACTATTGATGATTTATCCCAAAAATACAATGTTTCTCAAAGAACAATTCGAAATGATTTAATATCTATTAATAATATACTAAGAGATAATGAATTGGATGAAATGGAATTAATTGCTGGTGGACAAATTCAAAGAAAAGATAATTTTACGAATATTAACTATTTTTTAACTGAGCAAGATCTTTATTCTTATAAACTTTCTAAAGAAGAAAGAATTGCAGTAGCATCTGTATTATTAATGAATAGTTCAAAGTATATTACTCTATCAACAATTGCAGATCATTTGTTTGTGAGTCGAGCAACGATTATAAATGATCTTGATGAAATAAAAAAATATATTCATTCTTTCGGATTGGGAGTGACATCGCATCCAAATAAAGGTTTAAGGGTTGAAGGAAAAGAAAGTGATAAAAGACTTTTTTTAATGCGTTTGGCAAATTCTAAAAAAGAGAATACAATGGTTTCACGTCATATTAGTATACAGGCTGGAAATAGAATAACAATTCAAAAGGTTTTAAGTGAGCAAGAACATCTACATAAAAGTTATTTGACAGATGAATCATTTCAAAAGATTATTCTTTATTTAGGAATTATGATTAATCGTCATTTGATGGGTGAATATCTTGAAGATCGTGAAATGAAAAATAATGATTATTATGTTATGGCTCAAGATATTTTAAGATATGTTTCACAGTATTGTCATATCAATACAACAGAAAATGAAATCCAGTTTTTAAGTGAATTATTGGTAGATTCACAATATATGAAGCAAATGACAAAAGAGAATAAAATTATTAAAATACAGTTAATTACAAGACAGTTTATTGAACATATTTCTTATGACCTTGGTATTAATCTCAATGATGATTATGATTTTTTTGAAAACTTATCTAATCATTTAGAATCAGTATTAAAACCAACGCCTCCTGATTATCCTGAAAGTTCAATTATTGATGAAGTTTTAGAGGAAAATCAAGATGTTGTAGAAGCAGTTAACCAGAATTTGTCTATTATTAAGCAATATGTGAGTAGAGAAATTCATAAAATAGAAATTGGGTATATTGCTGTGCATATTTGTGCAGCATTAGAGAGAAAAAAGAATAAAGAAGTTGCATTCCATGTAATTGTTGCTTGTCATGCAGGAATTGGAACATCACAATTACTTATAGAAAAATTAAGAAAGCATTTTAATTTTCAGATTATTGATGTCATTTCAGCTCATGAAGCAGAAAACGTTGATCCAAAAAAAGTAGATGTTATTATTTCTACTGTTCCTCTTCCTCATTGTCAAGTGGATTATATAACAGTTTCTCCATTATTAAATGATGAAGATTATATTCGTGTTGGAAATAAGATTGATGCACTACGTAATAGTCGTCATTTACCATCTCGTATTGGTGAAACAGAGTTATCAGCTAAAGGATTGCTTGATCAACTAAGTCCGCTAATTTATGAAATTGCACCAGTTCATCATGATGAATTGATGAAAGCTGTGAGAAAGGTTGTTCGAGATTACTTTCATCAATCTGTTGAAGCAGATGCTGAAATATTTTCACCTTATTTGCATCATTTATTACCTTCAACACATATTCAACTTGATGTTGAATGTGTGACTTGGCAAGAAGCGGTACGATTATCTGCTTTGCCATTATTAGAATATGGTTATATTGAGGAACGTTATATTAATGCGATGATTCATAATATTGAAGAAAATGGGCCTTACATTGTTTTATCAGATGGTTTTGCAGTTCCACATGAGGGATTGGAACAAGGAAGTGTTAAAGTAGGAATGAATTTAATACGTTTAAAGCATCCTGTACATTTTGGAGCAGATGATTTTGATCCAGTTGAATTTGTTTGTTGTTTAAGTGCTGTTGATCATAAAATGCATCTTAAGGCTTTCTTTAACCTTGTAAATATGTTAAGAAATGAAGAGTTTAAAGAAGCACTGAAAACATGTAAAAATGTACATGAAGCTGCATATATTAGTGAAAAATATGAATATTCATTAATTTGATCAAGATGGTTGAAATGATTTCACAAAGTTGTGAAGTGATTTCAACCGTTTTATTTTCTTGCAAAATATTTGCAATATCTTTGACTGTTTTTATATATAGTCTAATGGTACGATATGTATGTAAAGAAAAACACTGGTGAAAATCTTTAAGAATTGGAAGGAGAAAAAGATGTGATTTGGGAAGAACTTGATAAAGCAATTATCTTTGATGAGGTGGATGCTACGGACTGGAAAGATGTTATGATGAAAGTAGGAGGTACTCTTGTTCAAGAAAACTATGCGAAAAAAAGTTATATTGATGCATTAATTACAAGAGAAACAGAATTTCCAACTGGCTTAGATGTGAATGGAATTGGAGTAGCTATTCCGCATACAGATGTCACACATGTCCAAAAACCGGGAATTGCTATTGCAGTATTAAAAAATCCAGTTGATTTTATTCAGATGGGTTCTGATGATGACATTGTGAAAGTACAGCTTATCTTTATGTTAGCTGTTGTTGATCCAAGCGCACATTTAGAAAAGTTACAAAGAATCTTAGCAATTATTCAGGATACAGATGTTTTAATGAAATTATTAAATGTTCATGAAAAACAAGAGATTATTGAAATTATTAAAAAGAAGGAGAAAGAACTATGAAAAAAAAGATTATTGTTGCTTGTGGAGGTGCAGTTGCAACTTCAACAATTGCTGCAAATAAAGTTGTTGAATTATGTAAAGAAAATGGTATAGATGTAGAAATTTGTCAAATTAGAATTTCAGAAATTCCTTCTAATTTACCAGCAGATTTAATTATCACAACATCAAAAGTGAGAAAAGATTATGGAGTTCCATTGATTACAGGAATGCCATTTATCTCAGGAGTCAATGTTGAAAAAACTGAGCAAGCTATTTTAGATGTGCTCAAATAATAGAGAAGAGAGGAAATGAGACATGTTAGGAATATTTGGTGATGCCATTAACTACATCATTGATATGGGAGCATCAGTGATGTTACCAATTGTGATTGCAGTTATTAGTATATGTTTAGGTATTAAGATTGGGAAGGCTATTCGAGCTGGACTTATGATTGGAGTTGGATTTGTTGGTTTGAGTTTAATTGTTGATATGATGAATGCACAGTTAGGACCTGCAGCACAAGCTATGTCACAAAGGTTTGGTTTAACATTAAGCGTTGTTGATATTGGATGGCCTGGGGCCTCTCCAATAACATGGGCTTCTAATATAGCAACAGTTGCGATACCTATTGCAATATTGGTAAATGTTATTATGCTATTATTAAAGTGGACAAAGACAGTGAATATTGATATATGGAATATTTGGCATATGACTTTTACTGGAGCTATTGCATATGCAGTGACTGGACAATTTTGGATTGGAATTGTAGGTGTAATTGTTCATGCTATGATAGCCTATAAACTTGGTGATTTATGGGCACCACTTATGCAAGATTACTTTGAACTAGATGGCTTAACAGTACCACATGGCACAGCGGCTTATATGGGACCAATTGCTTGTGTCATTGATGCAATTATTGAAAAAATTCCAGGTCTAAGAGATATTGATTTAACAGCTGATACTTTACAGGATAAAGTTGGTGTTTTTGCAGAACCAATTGTTATTGGAGGCATTTTAGGAGCAGGGATTGGTTTTTTAGCCGGTTATGATGTACAAACAGCTTTACCATTAGGAATAAAAATGTCAGCAGTTATGGTATTAATGCCTAAAATTGTGAAATGTATTATGGATGGTCTATTGCCATTAACAGAACGTGCTAAAGTTTTATTAACAAAACATTTTGGAAATTCAGAGTTCTTTATTGGTATGGATCCAGCAGTTTTGTTGGGAGATCCTCAAGTTGTGACAGTAGGATTATTATTTATTCCTTTAACATTACTTATTGCAGTTTTGGTGCCAGGAAATAGAGTTTTACCATTTGGAGATTTAGCAACAATTGGATTTTTTATAGCAATTGCTGTAGCTGTTCATAAAGGTAATTTGTTTAGATCATTAATATCTGGAACTGCTATTATGACTATGACAATTTGGATTGCTAATCAAACGATTCCTTGGTTAACAGCATTGGCAACATCAACAGGATCAACAAGTACTGGAAATTTAGTTGCTGCATTAGATCAAGGAGGAAGTCCAATTACTTATATTTTTACTCAAACATTTACATTGCAAAATGTGACAGGATTGATTGTCATTGCAGTCATTTATGTAATTTGCTGGTTATTTACAATTCGTTGTTCAAAGAAAAGAGCAAAAGAATTAGAAAATCAATAGGAGGGTTATCAAATGAAAGCAGGAGTAGTACATGCTAAAGAAGATATACGTTATGAAGAGGTCATAACACCTGAGCCTAAAGCGGGGGAAGTTTTAATTCAAGTGAAATATACAGGTATATGTGGTTCTGATATTCCACGTGTGAATGAGGGTGCTTGTCATAATTTTCCAATTGTATTAGGACATGAATTTTCAGGAACAATTGCAAAAGTTGGTGAAAACGTTACATCTTTAAAAGTTGGTGATAGAGTTGCAGGCGTTCCTCTTGTTCCATGCATGGAATGTGAAGATTGCCAAAAGGGTAACTATTCACTTTGCAAGCACTATAGTTTTATTGGTTCAAGACAAAATGGAAGTTTTGCTCAATATGTTGTTGCTCCAGAGAAAAATGCTGTGAAGTTTGAAGATGAAGTGACTTTTGAACAGGGGGCTTTCTTTGAGCCAGCAACAGTTGCCTTACATGGATTACAGAGAGTTAATTATAAAGGTGGAAAAAAAGTTGCAATTCTGGGAGGTGGAACGATTGGCATGTTTGTCATGCAATGGGCAAAAATATTTGGAGCAGAAGAAGTTATTGTATTTGATATATCAGATGAACGTTTGCAATTAGGAGAACGCTTGGGGGCTACGGGATCTATTAACACATTACACGATGATTTTATGGAACATGCCATAGAGCTTACAAATGGTCATGGATATGATTATGTCTTTGAAACTGCTGGGAATACAATAACAATGAAAATGGCTTTTGAATTAGCAGCAAATAAAGCAGAAGTTTGTTTTGTTGGAACACCAACAAAAGAACTGTCTTTCACAGTAAAAGAATGGGAAAATATGAATCGTAAGGAATTTATTTTAACAGGATCATGGATGTCTTATAGTGCACCATTTCCTGGAGAGGAATGGAAAGCAGTTGCCCATTATTTTAAAACAGGCGATTTAAAATTTGATGATTCATTTATTTATGAAAAATTACCTTTGAGTGAAATTGCTCAAGCTTTTGAGAAGTTCAAAACCCCAGGAACTGTCAAAGGAAAAATTTTAATTGATAGTGAAAAATAGGAGAAGGTTATGATTACTACAGTAACACTTAATGCATCCATTGATAAGGCTTATTATATGGATGAAGCCATATGTAATGGTGAAGTGATGAGAGTTTCTCGTTGTCGAAATTCAGCAGGGGGTAAAGGTTTGAATGTCGCTCGAGTGATAAAATTATGTCATGAAGATGTTTTGGCTACAGGACTTGTTGGTGGATATAATGGTCAATATCTAGAGTCATTATTATCGACCGATGGAATTGCTTATCAGTTTGGACATGTATCTGGAGAGACAAGAAGTTGTATTAATATTCTTGATCCCCAGTATGGCTCAACTGAATATCTAGAACCAGGATGTGTGATTACACCTGAAGAGGAGAAGTGTTTTATAGAGTTGTTTCAGGATATTATCAAGAAAAGTGATATCGTGACAATTTCTGGAAGCGTGCCAAAGGGATTGCCATGCAATATTTATCAAAGATTAATTCAAATGATAAAAAATGAACATAAAAAAGTGATTCTTGATAGTAGTGGAGAGTCTTTAAAAGAAGGGTTATTAGCAAAACCAACTATGGTTAAGCCTAATAAAAATGAGATGGAAAATTTGTTTGGTATTGAAATTAATACAGTTGAAGAAGTCATTCAATATGCACAAGAAATTGCTAAAATGGGTATTCAATATGTTGTTGTTTCTTTGGGGGCAGACGGAGCAGTACTTGTAATGAAAGATCAGGTTTTGCGTGCGCGTCCACCTGTTATTAAACCAGTGAACACAGTGGGGTGTGGTGATTCTATGGTTGCAGCCTTTGCAGTTGCTTTGCAAAGAAAATACACACCAAAAGAAGCACTTGCATTTGCTATTGCTATTGCAACAGCAAATGCACTTTCACCAGAGACAGGTAGTTTTGAAGAAACACAATGTCTAGAAATATTACAGCAAGTCAAAGTAAAAGAATGTGAAAAGGGGGAATATGTATGTCATTAGTTACAACAAAACAATTATTATTAGATGCACAAAAGGGTGGTTATGCAATTGGTGCTTTTAATGTAGAAAATATGGAAATGGTTCAAGCTGTTGTTGCAGCTGCTGAAGAACTTCAATCTCCTGTTATTTTACAGACAACACCATCAACTGTTAAGTATGCAGATTTGGCTTATTTCTATGCCAATGTAAAAACAGCTGCTGAAAAAGCGAGTGTTCCTATTGTTATGCATTTAGATCATGGAAATAGTTTTGAATTAGCTATGCAAGCATTAAGAACAGGATATACATCAATTATGATTGATGGTTCACATGAATCATTTGAAGATAATATCAAAGTTAGTAAAGCAGTAGTAGATGCTTGTCATCCATCTGGAGTTTGTGTTGAAGCAGAGTTAGGAAAAGTTGGGGGTAAAGAAGATGATTTAGATGGTGGTGACGATAATCCTTACACTGATCCACGAGAAGCAATTGAATTTGTTGAAAAGACAGGAGTTGACTCTTTAGCAGTTGCTATAGGAACTGCACATGGGGTTTACAAAGGGACACCTAAAGTTGATGTAGAAAGATTAAGTGAGATTCAAAAAGTTGTGTCTATTCCACTTGTTTTACATGGAACATCAGGGGTTCCTGATGAAGTTGTCAAAGAGTGTATTCGTCGTGGCATATGTAAAGTCAATTATGCCACTGATCTAAGAATTGCATTTTCTAAAGGTGTAAATGAAGTTTTACATGATGCACCAGATACAATTGATCCTAAAAAATATAATTCTAAGGGTCGTGATGAAGTCAAAAAATATGTTATGGATAAGATTAAAGTTTGTGGTAGTGCTGGAAAGGCCTTCTAGGTGATATTATGGAATATTATTTAGAAAATGAATTTCTCTCATTAACTTTTAATTCAGTAGGTGGAACACTTTCATCTATTAAAAGTCCTTTAGGAATTGAATATTTATGGCAAGGAAATCCAGAGTATTGGAGTGGACAAGCACCGGTCCTCTTTCCTATTTGTGGTAGTTTAAGAAATGATGAAGCTATCACCAAAGATGGTAAGGAATTACACATTCCACGACATGGTTTGGTGAGAAAACGAGATTTTCACTATGAGGGTCAAGAATGGAATCGTATTGTATTTTCTATTATGACAGATGATGAATTATTTAAAGCCTTCCCCTATAAATTTAGACTATTGATTGAATATAAATTGATGGGGAAATTGATTCAAGTGAGTTATATTATTGAAAATTTTGGTGATGATGATATGCCATTCTTTATTGGCGGTCATCCTGGTTTTAATTGTCCTTTACAAGAAAATGAGAATTATACTGATTATTATATTGAATTTGAAAAAGAAGAGAATTGTTCTATACCTTTACCAATAACAGAAACAGGACTTATAGATATTCAGCAGCGAACTCCCTTATTACATCATGAAAAAGTTCTTCCCTTAGTACATTCTCTCTTTGAAAAAGATGCGATTATATTTGATGAACTTCAATCTCGTCAAGTCACTCTAGCATCACATAAATCATCTCATAAAGTGACAATTCAATTCAAAGATTTCCCTTATTTTATCCTTTGGTCTTCTCAAAATCATGGTTCTTTCATTGCACTGGAACCATGGCTGGGATTATCAACATGTTTAAATGAAAGTGATATCTTTGAAGAAAAGAAAAATGTTCAAATTGTTCAATCGTTACGTACAAACATATACTCATATTCAATTCAAATTGATTAAATAATAAAGGAAGATGTTACGTCTTCCTTTATTATTTAAAAGAAAGGGGTGAAGATATGTATATAAATGATAAAAAATTAAAGAATGTTGAGTTCGATGCAAAAGATTTAGAATACTATGAACTCTTATCTAAACAGTTTCCAACAATCAAAGATGTATGTCGTGAAATTATTAATTTACAGTCTATTTTAAACTTACCTAAAGGAACTGAACATTTCATGTCTGACTTGCATGGAGAATATGAGGCATTTCATCATATTATCAATAATTGCTCAGGAGTAATTAAAGAAAAGATTAAAGATTATTTTAGCAGTGAATTGTCAAAAGATGAAATGGAAGAATTAGCAACTCTCATTTATTACCCAAATGAAAAGATGGAAAAAGTTGAAAAAGATGGCAAATTGGATCAAAGTTGGTATCATCAAAATATTTGTTATTTAATTATCTTAATCAAGAAACTATCTTTAAAATATACGCGTTCTAAAGTAAGAAAGGCAATTCCTGAAGGCTGGAATTATATTATAGAGGAATTGATTAATGAAAGAGATCATGATAGCCATTATCAAAAAGAATATCAACATCACATTATAGAGAGTATTATAACGGTTGACATGGCTCATGATTTTATAATAATGATGACTCAATTAATTAAAAGATTGGCAGTTGATAAACTGCATATTGTTGGAGATATTTTTGATCGAGGGTCAAGACCAGATAAAATTATTGAACTTTTGATAAAACATCATAATGTAGATATTCAATGGGGAAATCATGATATTTTATGGATGGGAGCAGCTTGTGGAAATGAAGCATGTATAACAAGAGTGATAAGAAACTGTCTTGTTTATCATAATGAAGAAATTCTAGAGAACATTTATGCCATTTCCTTACGATCTTTAGAACGATATGCAAAACGCAGATATCCAAAATTAAAGCGTCTTCAGGCAATGATGCAGTGGATATCAATTATGGTTTTAAAAACCGAAGCAGCTCTTATACTAAAACATCCAGAATATCAGATGAATGAACAGTTGAAGCTTCATCTTGTTAAAAATAATCAAATACAATTAGGAACAAAGAATTACATTTTAGAAGATATTTTTGAAGAAGACTGTCGCTATGAATTAAATGAATATGAAAATACAATTATTCAAAAACTAAAAAAAGAATTTATGAGTAGCGAAAAACTTCAACAGCATGTTTCGTTTCTTTATCAGAAAGGAAGTATGTATTTGTGTAGTAATAATACTTTGTTATTTCATGGGTGTGTACCTTTAAACGAACAAGGATATCTCAAAGAAATCAAAATAAATGGAACAATTTATAAAGGAAAAAGTTTTTTTGATTATTGTGATCAACAAGCAAGAAATGCATATTTTCATGAAGATAGTGAAGCTATAGATTTTATGTTTTATTTATGGAGTAGTATAGATTCACCATTATCTGGAAGACAACTCAAAACATTTGAAAGATTTTTTATCAAGGATCAGTCAATGTGGTTGGAAAAAAGAAATCCCTATTATCAATTCTATAATAGGGAAGAATGTTGTTTATCTATTTTAGAGGAATTTCATATGAATATAAAATTATCTCATATTATTAATGGACACACTCCTGTTAAATGTCATGAAACACCTTTAAGAGCAAATGGAAAAGTCATTATTATAGATGGAGGATTTTGTAAAGCATATCAAAAAGAAACAGGCATTGCAGGATATACTCTTATTTCTAATTCTCATGGTTTACGTTTAAAATCCCATACTCCATTTAAGGGAATGGATAGAGTTTTAAATATCAATAGTGATATTCATTCACAATCTCATGATATTGAAACATATATTCATAGAATATTAGTGAAAGATAGTGATATTGGAATAGATTTAATTCAGCGAATCAATCAATTAAAGTTATTATTATATGCCTATAAAATGGGAATTATTAAGTGTGTGCAATAATTATATCTATCAATATAGCCAGAAGTCAAATCGACCTCTGGCTATATTGATAACATTTTATTTTAAACCTACGATGCCTTTTTCTAATATTTCAATTTGTAAGAGTGTTTGTTCAGGTGTGACAAGTGGTTTTGCATTATTTATAATTGTTTCATACAAGTCATCATAATAACGACCATAATCTCCATTTACTGAGATGACTTTCTCCTCATGATAAATGTTGTTTTCATCATAGTAAGTTAAAGTTCCATACTCATGGGGTAAATCTACACCAAAATCATTGTGATGAGGCATATAGAACAACTTTAAATGTTCTTCTTGTTTATCTTTTTTCTCTTTAATAAACATACCTTTCTTACCATAAATAACAAAACTTGGTCTTTCCTTAATGCGATAGTAACTAGACTTTACAGAAACTTTCAAAGTTCCATAGTATAAATCCAAATCAAAGTAATCATTCATTCTGCCAATACCAAGTAATTGACGGACATCATAATGAATATGGTCTGGTTTACCAAAATAAGAAATCACTTGATCAAGGGTATGGCAGCCGTGTCCATAAAGATAGGAATTAATAGCGCTGAATTCATAAACAGATTCTGGAATGTGTGGTCGATAGTAATCAAAATGCATCTCTAATTCTAATAAATCACCTAATTTACCAGATTCAATCACTTTTTGGACAGTTAGAAAATCACTATCGAACCTACGGTTTTGATAACATTCTACAGTCAGATTTTTTTGTTTAGCGAGTTCAAAGATTTCCTGTGCCTGCTGATAGGTATCAGCAAAAGGCTTTTCAACAACGCAATGATTGCCAGCATGAAGGACCATTTTTGCATAATCATAATGAAAAGCTGATGGAGTAGAAATAACAATAACTTGAATATCTTTATCATTTAATAATTCATCAAGATTTTCAGTATAGAAAACACCAGGAATCTCATCCCAGATATCACGTGAATGATCAAGAGTATAAATCATCTTGATTTTGATTTTATCCTGTCTTTGTAAAACGAACGGAATGTGATAGCGATTTGCACTTTTCCCATTGCCTATATATCCAACTGTCATTTGTTTATTTATCATTATCAAATACAATCCCTTCTTGTAATCTTGCTTCCTGCATAATTTCACTTACTATGAAACTAATTTCTAACATATAATTGACTTTCATTTCATCATGATAATCTATCATGTTAATAAATTGTTTGAATTCATAGAAAAGACGATGTTTGTTTTCATCTTTATTGATAATTATACTCTCATTTTGGTTATTGATATATTCAAATTTTGTGAGTTGGTTAATCGGTGTATCTATACGTAAAACACCTTGATCACCTTGCAGTGTTAACATAACTGGCGCTTTACAATCTTTAGCACCAATACTGACTGCTTTAAAATTTCCATAATCTAATGTTAATATACCACTTGTATCAATCTGTTTTTCAATGTTTGCAAGGTATTGAATTCTTTTTGGTTTACCAAATAATCCAACAATTCCATGTATGTTATAGACATTTAAGTCCATTAATGCACCACCAGCTTTATGATAATCGAAAGCAGGATGAATCTTGTTTTGTTTAAAATCATCATAACGTGATGAATATTGACTGTAATTAAAACTCACAATTTTAGGTTGACCAATTCTATGAATATTTTCTTTTAAGGTTTGGTAGGCGGGAAGGTAATGTATATTCATAGCTTCCATCATGAAAAGGTGTTTTGTTTTTGCAATCTTGATTAATTCTTTGAGTTCAAAAGTATTTGCAGTAATAGGTTTTTCAATAATCACATGTTTTCCATTTTCTAATGCTTTTTTAGCAAATGTATAATGTAAGTGATTAGGTAAAGCGACATAAATAGTATCAATATTACGTTTTAACAAATCATCATAATTTAAATCATATCCATCTAGATGATATTGTTCACAAAGCGATTTTGTTTCTTCTTCTGTTTGCTGAGTCCCTAGAATATAGATAGACTCAATTTTCAATTCATGAATGGTTGTTAATAAGTCCTTTACAATCATTCCAGTGCCAAGTATTCCTAGTTTCATAAATGATCCTCCTTTAATAATTTTCTTAAAATTTCTACAATTAATTGATGATCTTCATCATGTTTTAAGCCAGATATGCAAATAGCACCAACAACTTGTTGATTTTCAGTAATTGGAAACCCTCCTCCACCAAGAGTATAATTGTCATTATCAATCCATGTAGAATACTGATCTTGATGTAGAAAAGTATAGTATGAAGAATGACCGCTCTCGATTACTGTTCGTTCTTTTCTTTTGAGCCATATATCTTCACTTTTTCCATCCATAAGATATTGAAATATAACTAACCCTTTATAAACAATACGAACTCCTACACTTTTAAGTTGATGTGATTGAATATAATCGATTAACTCTAAACCAAATTTTAATCCAAAAGCATGTTGAAATGATTCAAATACAAGTTCATGTTCTTGTTGTAAAATATCTTTTTTATTCATTCATTTCTCCTCCTTGTACTTTCTATTTTACTTAGAAAAGAAATAAAAAAAAGAGTTCATAAGAACTCTGGGAAAAAAGTACAGCTTTTATTTTAATTGTATGAAAAATGCTGAACTTTTAATACATTTGGATATTCAATTGAGTTTGAATACAATAGACTTTTTTAACTCCAAGTTTTTAATATATCTTCTTCAGTTTTTGCATTGAGTATAGTCAGTGTCACTTGATTAAGTTCATCAGCTGTACTTGTCTCTAATTTCATGATTAATTCATCAGATAAAACTCCAAACTTGCTTTTTAATTGTGTTAATAGTAGTGAAACTTTTCCCTTAATTTCACCTTTCATTTCTCTTTCTCTGACATATTCATCAAATACAGTGCACATATTTATCTCCTCGCTTTCTTCTTTCTGGACTTTGATACTGAATTTCTTGTTACCTATAATTGTAGCTACAACAACTGCAACTTCCTTAGTTAATATCATATCTCTTAGACTCTCTATATTCTTATCCCAGCTATAAAATATCTGTACTGCTTTTACCATCATATAATTATCTGGCTGTCTTAACTTGCTGAGGTCAATATCCTTGATATCATAGATATGACCATTCCAATCATTAATCAAATCCCTATATGTATGGGGTATCTTCATTATTTCTGTGAGGGTATGCGGCTGAATCCATTTTTTATCGCCATAGTAAAGCACACAGGTTGTAACTGGTAGTGGATGAAATGACTTCCTAGCAGCATCATTGAGTATGTTCAACTGCTGATTGTATGTAATCGTATCATAAACCAATATCCGAAAGGGCATAGTATAATCAATTGTCTGTTGGTTTTCAAGGCCAATCAGTAGAGCCAAATCATTATGATTGACTCTCATCATAATATCTCTTCCCTTGTTAACGCTCATTTCTATAGCCTTATGATCAAAAACAGTAGAACTGTTAGAGTCATAGAGAGATAGATTTTCATCACACAGTACAGTATGTCCGTGAAAAAGAAGACAGTTGATAAGGTCAGCAAATCGCTCCTTTTGTTTAAAGAAGTCCTTGAGAGTTGGATCTGGTGTAGTGTTCAATAGAACATCATGATGAGTCACAGTATACATATAGACCTCCTTGATAAAATAGAAGAGGTATATTACAGATATATCATAACACAAAGATTGCTAAAAGAAAATATATATAGAAAAGAAAATCATACCTCTTACTATATATATTCACTATTTTTTTCCATTTTTCTTCTTTTTCTTTAAAAAAATGAGAACTATTTTTTTATATAAAAATCAAGATTCTTTTTATGTTGATGATGATGCATGTAATCATATTTATAAATGAAAGAGTAAAGAACAGTTAAGATGAACTGGAATGAGATTTGTGAATAAAAAGTTCCTATCTTATAGTCGTTTTCCATATCAGGAATAACAATACATATATCACTATAATCCACTAATCGACTATTTTTGTTAGCTGTTATAGTTATCATGGGTATATTTTTTCTTTTTAAGATCTGAGCACAAGTTTTAAATTGATTATTGGTACCATTATAAGTCATAAAGAAAGCACAATCATGAGGGGTCATATTATAAGCCATTGCTATTTCTTCATAATTCTCTGTTGCTAAAATAGGATAGATATTAATCTTCATTAATTTATTAATAAAAGTCATAGCAGTGATACGAGAATCTCCAATTGCAAAAATAAATATGCGTTGACTATTGATGATTAATTGACTGATTCTTTCTAAGTGATTTATATTTAATTGTGCTTGTACAATATTTATTGTTTCTTTATACAAAGATGAAATATCATTAATAATCTCATAATAATTTTCGGATTGATAGAAAGGCGTACTAAAATCAACAGAATGATTAATGAATTTCTGTGATTCAAGTTCTATAGCGAGAGCCAACTTAAAATCTTTATAACCCTTATAACCAATTTTTTTGCAAATTCTTATGATTGCAGCATTTGATGAATGAGTGGCTAGAGCAAGTTGTTGAATACTCATTTTGGCAATAGAATGAATGTTTTCTAAGATATATGTATTAATACTTTGTTCTGTTGGTGTGAAGTTCTGATGGTTAATCAATTGTTGTATAATATTCATAATTATGAATCTCCTCTTTATTTATAGTGTTCTTCTTTAATAAGTTCAACAGTAGAATATCGATCAGATTCAATAACTTGTGAAGTTTTCATTCTTAAATCAAGATTGTACTGATAGTCTAATGCAAAAACACATGAATAAATGACATCAAGAAGATATTCGATAGCACTATCTGTAGAATAAGTTGCAATTTTAGAATAGAGTTTTTCTCGAGTACAGATTTTGAGTACACAATCAGATAATCGGGCAGTTGTATTATCTCCAATATTGGTAATTGCTATGATAGGAATTTGATTTTGTTTAAGGGCAAGGATACATCTGTTTAGAATATCCGTTTCACCAGAATAAGAAACAATAATTGCACATGTTGATGAAGCAGCAAGTGTAGCTTGGAAAAGAATTTCACTTTGTAAGGAACATATCTCAACATGTTTTTGAATCCTTGACATATTGTGCTTAAATTCTTGAGTAATTAATAAATTATTACTGACTGCAAAGAGATGAATAGAAGAGGCTTTACGAATAATTTGAATGGCTTTTTGCAAGTCATCATGTGTAATTAAAGAAAGGGTATCATCGATAGATTCTTTTTTGAGTATAGCAATCTTAGAAGCAATTGACATGATAGTATCATTTTCTAGAAAAGGAATATTAGCATCTACATGACAAAAATGTGTTTCTAGATATTTAAGTTCTTGTAAATATGCAGATTTTAATTCATTCCATCCTTGAAAGCCCATTTTATGAGCGATTCTTATGAGGGTGGATGGTGCTGTATATGTGGCTTCGCCTATTTCTTTCGTTGTCATATTTTGAATATCCATTTTTTGATTGAGAATAAAATCGATAACAACTCTTTCGCTGTTAGAAAAAGTACATTTTTCAAACCGATCTTGAATTAACATATGAAAACCTCCTTTTTCTTATTTTAACATTTGAATTTTGTAAATACCATTCTAAAAAAACAATATTTATTTCATGATATTTGTAAATATCTTTGCAAAGTGCTGACTGAAAATTGAAAAACACTATAAAATATTTATAATGTGGGGTGTAAGGAGGAAGAATTGAGGGAAAAATATGGTGGAGAAAGTTATATATAATGATTCAATAAATTATACAACAGAAAATGTGATTATCTCTTAAGAAAAGTCATGAATAAGCAATAATGAAATGGAGGAAGAAAAATGATTGGAACAATTGCAGCAATTTTAACAACGCTATCTTTTTTACCACAAGCATATCAAGTGATAAAAACAAAGGATACTTCAGGGATATCCTTAGGAATGTATACAATGTTTGTATTAGGTGTTTTTTTATGGATTATTCATGGTTGGAATGTTCAAGATTATAATCTTATTGGTGCCAATGCTATTACATTTGTATTTGCTATTATTATTTTATCTTATAAAATAAAATATAAATAATCTAAAAAGCAACTTATCTAGGGCTGCTTTTTGATTATGTTTTCGTATGTAACCAATTTTCTTTCTTTATACCATATACAATACCTGTTAAATCAGCAATGAACCAGCCAATTGGGATTGCCCACCAAATGGCTACTGAACCAAATGCTGGTGCAAATAAATACGCCAGTACAACACGAAGACCTAAAGAAATAACAGTTAAGATCACTGAAATACCTGGTTTTCCTATACCACGATAATAACCGTAGAGAAGAAATAGACAACCGATGCCTAAATAACACATACCTTCTATTTGTAAATATTGAACTCCCTGACGAATCATTTCAACTTCTTCTGGATGAATAAAGATGAGCATCAATTCTTTAGCAAAGACAACAACCCCAAAAGAAATCATTAAACAGAAAATTGTTGATATACAAATAGCTGACTTTAAACCTTTTTGAATTCTTTCTTCTTGATGAGCACCTTTGTTTTGTGCAATGAAGGTTGAAAATGCGTTTCCAAAATCCTGCACAGGCATATAAGCAAAAGAATCAATTTTAACTGCTGCTGCAAAAGCCGACATCGTGATAACACCAAAACTGTTGACTAAACCTTGAATCATTAAGATACCAAAATTCATTACTGATTGTTGAATACAAGTCAGCAATGAATAATCTCTTATTTTTCTAAAAATATCTATATCAAAGTGATAATGCTGTTTCTGTGGTAGAAGCTCTTTTTGAGTCATAAAAACATAAATCATGATTCCAATGCCGCTCATTGCTTGAGCAATAATAGTTGCAAGTGCAGCTCCACCAACACCTAAATTTAAAGAAACAATAAAGAATATATCAAGGATAATATTCACAGTAGTAGCAATGGCTAAAAAGATTAAAGGGACTCTTGAGTTACCTAAAGCTCTTAAAACACAAGAAAAATAATTATAAAGAAAGGTGAAGAAAAAACCAAAAAAGATTATCCATAAGTAATCATATGTTTGCTGATAAATATCTGTAGGAATATTGAGAAAGGTTAAGATTGGATGAATACATAATAAACATAATATCTCAATAATCACAGCAAGCACTGCAATTCCTATAAAAGAAACAAAAAATGAAGTTTTCATTTTATCAACTTCTTTGGCTCCAAACAACATTGAAAATAAAATTCCACTCCCCATACATAAGCCTAAAATGATAGATGTTAAAAAAGTCATAATCGTAAATGATGATCCAACTGCTGCCAAAGCATGTGAACCAAGATATTGCCCAACAATAAAAGTATCGGCAATATTATAAAATTGTTGTAATAAATTTCCTAAAATCATTGGTAAAGAAAAAAATAATAATGACTTTGTAATATGTCCTTTTGTTAATTGATGATTCATATTGACACCTCATACAGTTATGATAGACGAAAAGGATAAAATGTCAATGATATTTAAGGAAAAAAGATGTTGATTAGTTTATAGAGAAGGAATATAATTTGAATGAATAAATATTCATTTAAAAAAGGAGGTAAATATGCCAAAATCACCAGAGAGATGTCAAGAAATACGTCAAGAGATGCGATCTAAAATTTTACATGAATCTATGCTTTATTTTGCAAAAAATGGATTCTCAGGAACAAAAATAAGTGATTTGTCTCAATATATTGGAATTGCTCAAGGAACAATATATGTTTATTTTCAGTCTAAGGAAGATTTGTTCCAAGAAATTTTTTCAATTGTTAATAATCATCAGGATATCAATGATATGAAATGTTTAACGTATCTGCCTATTTCAGCAAAACAAAAAATTCTTCAATTATCTCATAGTCTTATGCAAAGATTAGAACAAGATGAAAGTTATGCAGCCAAGATTACCTTAAATACACAGATGATGTTTGAAAAGAATGACTTTCGTTCAAGGGATACGACTTATCAATCAGAACTTTACAAATATGTTGCAAAAATCATAAAACAGGGTCAAAAGGAAAAAACTGTCGTTACAGGATCAGCGATGAAATTGGCTGATTATTACTGGGGGGTTATCTACCTTTACGCATTAAAAAAATTATTTACAACAAAATATGAAATGATTTCAGCTAATGATCTGGCACGTATTTTGTTAAAAGATGAAACAAAGAAAGGATCGGAAATTTGAATTGAAAAATCAGTGTATACATCAAAAAATTGCAATTGTAACAGGTGCTAGTGGGGGGATTGGAAAAGAGTTTGTTTGTGAATTGATGAAAGAAGATATTGATAAAATTTGGGTTGTTGGAAGAAATGCTGAAAGGTTGTCTCTCCTTCAAAAACAATATGGAGATAAGATTGTTTGTGTTTGTAAGGACTTAACTGATTCTCAAGATCTATTGTCAATAGAGGCTTTGTTGGTTGAACAGAATGTTATTATCTCTTATTTGATTAATAATGCAGGTATAGCTCAGATGAAACCTTCAAAAGATTTACAGCCTCAAGAAATAGAAAAAACAATTCTTTTGAACTGTTATGCTCCAGTTGTGTTAACGAATATTTGTCTTCCTTTTATGAAAAAAGGTAGCATTGTCATGAATATATCTTCAGCTTCAGCTTTTCAACCTGTGCCCTATATTAATTTATATGCAGCTACAAAATCTTTTGAAAAAAGTTATTCTCTAGCTTTAAATGAAGAATTGAAAAATTTAGGAATAAATGTAATAGCAGTATGTCCAAGTTGGGTAGATACAGATATGCTCATCAGAGAAATTCATGGCAAAAAGGTAAAATTTCCTGGAATTGTTACACCAAAACAAGTTGTGATCAAGGCTATGGAAGATGCAAAAATGGGGAAAGAGCTATCTATTTGTTCGATATATGTCAAGTGTCAATATTTTTATGCTAAATTTATGCCACGACAATGGATTATGAAGATATGGATGAGGTCGTTAAGAAAACTGGATCATAATTAGAGAGATTTATATATTAATATGCAATTACTGACTTGACAAAAATGAGAAAACATTATAACATAACATTGTTATGTGAGGTGATGAACAGAGTGCAAAAAGAAGATACAAGAGAGCGGTTATTGTTTTTTGCTAAACAGGAGTTTCTAGAAGTTGGTTATCAAAAATCATCACTACGGAAAATTTGTAAAAATGCAGGAGTGACGACAGGAGCATTATATTTTTTCTTCAAGGATAAGGCAGATTTGTTTGATGCTTTAGTCCGTGATTTTGCAGATGAAATCATGACATTATTAAAAGAACATTCTTCACAAGAGGAAGCAATGCATCAAAAGCAATTTGACCATACAATTACATTGGATATTTCTTTTGGGAAAGAACTGATATCAACTTATTATGCTCATCAGGATATTGGACAGTTATTGATTAATTGTTCTCAAGGTACAGTATATGAAGATTATTTTGAACAAATTCGCCAATTTATAGAAGCACGTATTCTGGTTGTTTTAGAAAAATTATTAGATTTTCCCAATCCTGTATTTAATGAATGTACATTACATTGGTTATCACATTTACAAGTTCATTCATTTTTACATGTATTATCTCATAATTATAGTGAAGAAAAGGCTTTACAACAAATTGAAATTGTTGTTACCTTTTTAAGAAATGGATTTAATTCTTTAATGGAAGAGGCTTTATTGAGAAAGTAATTCCTTTTCTTTTTCAGCATAACATAACACTGTTATGTTATGGAATAAATATGATAGGAGGAGTTTTCATGTATTTAAATGTTAAAGGTGTTAAAAAGTTTTATGGGCAGGGTGAAGGTCGTATTATGGTTTTAAAGGGGATTGAATGTATCATTGAGAAAGGTGAGATATGTGTTTTACTGGGACCTTCTGGTTCAGGGAAATCAACGTTATTGAATTTAATTGGTGGAATTGAGGATATTGATGAAGGAAGTATTTTTGTTGATCAACAAGATTTAGGGGTCATGTCTTCAAAAGAATTAGGACAGTATCGTCGAAAGACACTGGGGTTTATTTTTCAGTCTTATCATCTTGTTCCTCATTTAACTGTTAAAGAAAATATTGAATCTGGAGCCTATTTAAGTTCATCACCAATTGATATTCATGATCTTTTACTAAAGTTAGGGCTAGAGGAACATAAAAATAAATATCCTAATCAATTATCAGGTGGTCAGCAACAACGAACAGCTATTGGACGTGCTTTAGCAAAAAATCCAAGTCTTTTATTATGTGATGAACCAACAGGGGCATTGGATTATTACACATCAAAAGATATCTTAGAACTTCTAGAACGGTTACACCAAGATTATGGAACAACAATTTTAATTGTGACACATAATGATGCTATTGCTAAAATGGCTCACCGTATTATGTATTTAAAAGATGGTCAAATTGTCAATATCCAAATGAATCCTCAGCCTATGGCTGTGAAAGATATTGAATGGTAGGTGATAATGATGAGAAATCCACTCCATAAGACTCTCAAAAAGGAGTTTAAACAAAATATTGCAAGATATTTATCAATTATGATTATTCTAGTTGTGATGATTAGTGCTGTTTCAGGATTCTTAACAGTTGCTTATGGTTACAAAGATGCTTTAAAAGAGAATCAGATATCAAGTCATGTTGAAGATGGACAATTCATTGTTACAAATAAAATGAATCAGAAAACAATTGATGAAATTCAAAAAAAGTCTTTACAAATCTATGAGAATTTCTATAGTGAACAAGACATCAAGGAAGACACAACGCTCCGTTTATTTAAAAATCGTGACTATGTCAATCAAGCCACTCTTCATACTGGGCGTTTACCAGAAAATGATCAAGAAATAGCACTTGATAGATTATTTGCATTAAAGAATAACTATGAAGTGGGGACAACCATTCGGATTGACCACTACAGTGTTACAATTGTGGGATTGATTTCTGTCCCTGATTATAGTGCATTAATTGAAAAAAGTAATGATTTAATGATGGATCCTATCCATTTTGGTATAGGTATTGTTGATGATAAAAGTTTTGACTACTATAGTGAATCAAATATCAATTACCAATATAGCTATATCAATACAACATCACTTAGTGAAAAGCAGAATTATGATCAGTTAAATGATATTAAAGACATATGTCAGAAAAATGGTTATCAAATCTCACAAATGTTGACAGCTGAAATGAATCAATGTATTTCATTTTTACCCAATGATATGGGCAGTGATATTCCAATGATTCAAACATTACTTTATATTATGGTTGTCATTCTAGCTTTTATCTTTGTAGTGATTAGTCAGACAATTATTGAAGAACAGGCACCAGTCATAGGAACATTATTATCTAATGGTTATACCAAAAGAGAAATCGTTCATCATTATATGATGTTACCAATGCTCATTTCACTTACAGCAAGCCTTATAGGGAATATTATTGGATATACATTATTTCCACCAGTATTTTCAAATATGTACAATAATAGTTATTGTTTACCACCATTAACTATACATTTTATGTTGGAAGCATTTCTTTCAACAACTGTCATACCTTTTGTCTTTATGATGGTCGTTTTGTATATAATGCTCAATTATAAACTTCGTATATCACCTTTACGATTATTAAGGAGAGATTTACGTCAACATAAAAAGAGAAAATATATATATCTTAAAAACAAATCATTTATAAAACGTTTTCAAAAACGTATTATCATTCAAAATAAAGGAACTTATGTGATGCTGTTCTTTGGTATTTTCTTTGCGAGTTTTATCTTTATCTTTGGTTTTATGATGACACCTTCAATTGATCATTACCTTGAAAATGTGGAAAGGAGTATACATGCTGATTATCAATATATTTTAAAGGCACCAATAGAAATTAAGGATGCTGAAAAGGCAACAGTGACAACTTTAGAAACCAATTATCATCAAGCAGATTTAGATCTAGATGTGACATTTTATGGAATAAGTGAAAAAAGTCAATATTATCAACTTGATTTACCAAGCCAAAAGAATCATATAATTATGAGTTATGATTTAGGTCATAAATTGAATCTTCAAGAGGGTGACAGTGTTCGTTTTACAAATCCTTATACAGAAAAGAATTATGATTTGATTGTTGATAGAATCAATGAAGATAAAGGCGTTCTTGCTGCTTTCATGTCACAAGAGTTATGTAATGAGCTTTTAAGTGAAGATCATAATTATTTTAATGCTTATCTTTCTAATCGAAAATTAAATATAAATGAACAGTATATTTTATCAACAATAACAAAAGATGATATGACAAAGATTGGGGAACAGATGACAACAACCTTTGCTCAATTGATTCCTATTATGACAAGTGTTTCATTGGTTATATATTTTGTTGTCATTTATATTTTAACCAAGCTTGTTTTAGACCGTAATACGCTTTATATGTCATTTTTAAAAGTCATGGGTTATGAAAATAAAGAGATTAAGAAGATTTATCTACAGGCAACGACTCCAATTGTAGTGATATCATTATTCATTTCATTACCATTATGTATTATAGGTTTAAATCAATTGTTATTGTTTGCATTTATGCAATTTGCAGGTTATATGGAAGCTTATATTCCTTATTATTTGTATGGGATGGTATTTATTGTAGGATTGACAACTTATTATATTGTTAACTTTGTTTTAACCAAACAAATTCAAAGAATAGATTTAGGTGAATCTTTGAAAGATATGGAATAACATGGGCACATGTTATTCTTTTTGCAATCTTTTTCTTTTTGAAATTAGTTTTGGAATATATTCATAAATAAGGTATAATAAAAGAAATGAAAAGGAGAATGTTATGGACTTTTTATCAAATATTAATTTAAAGAAAAATACCTTAACTAAGAATGAATTAAAAGCATGTGAACTGATTTTAATGGACTTAAATAAAGTCCAAATGTATTCATTAACAGAGATGTCAGAGAAAATTAAAATTACGAAAACGACCATTTTAAGGTTTTGTCAGAAAATGGGATATAGTGGTTATACAGAGTTTAGATATGATTGTGTGAAATATGTAAACAGTTTAAGTAATGCTGAAAGAGTTATTGAAGATGAAAATGAAAAAATTATGAATGTTGAAAAGATTTATATGGATACAATTAAACTCTTGCATTATACATTAAATGATGAAATTTTAACGAGATTAGCCAATAATATAAAGTCTGCTAGGAAAATCAAATGTGTTGGTGAAATTAATTCAGAAGTCAGTTGTTTGCAATTAAAATATGCTTTGGCTATGTATGGTATTGATGCAGATGTATTGCCAAGTTCATCACATGTCAAAGCTTGTGATTTAATGATTAATGAACAAGACTTATTGGTCGTTATGTCAGCTGGAGCAAAAAGTGAAATTGTTAAAGAAAGTTTTGAACTTAAAGAAAATAATGGTTGTCAGATTGCTTTAATTACCATGAACCCATCAACTTCATTAGAAGAAGTGGCTGACTTGTTTGTATTACTTCCAAGTGTAGCAACACTTAAGAATAAATCATTATTAGATAGTGTTCCTATTTATTCAGTCTTTGTCGAAATCTTACTTCATTACTTAAATGAAGAGGTTCAATAAAATGTTCTTTCGTAAACGAAAACTTCCTGATTATATCAGAGAGTCACTTGAAAAATTAGAGACTGAACCTCAAGACTGGTTATCTCTTTATGCAACTGCTTATCAAGTTTTAGACCATAAGCATCAAGATGCTATTGTCCGTCTTGGAAAAATTGGTTATCAGTATCTTTCACGCTTAGCAATTCCACAAATCCTAAAAATAGGGGAACAATGGCGAAGTTATACTTCTTTGCTTTGGTCAATCGATTGGCAAACTATTGATATCAAATCAATGTCTACTTATTTTCAAAACAGTGACGATTATGAGAGTTTACTCATTATGGGAAGTTTTCATCCAAGCGGTTATTTTAGGGAAAAGTGCTTAAAGTTATTATACGCTTATCCTCAGACATTGCCTTTTATGATGATAAGGATGAATGATTGGGTACAACAAGTACAAGAGCAAGCTTATGTATTGACAATGCAAAGACTATCTGAGTGTTCATTGGAAGAATTGATTCAGACTTCTTATGTTCTTATAAAAGTTAAAAAATCTAAGCGACGTCAACAAATTCATTTTGATGAAGTTGAAAAGTATTATATCAATCGCTTCAATGAACTTATTCATAATTTAGATATTTATAACTTATTACGTTTAAATGTATTGACACGAAAAGCTTTTTATGAAATTGTTACTGAACATTCTTTGTTATCAAATGAAGTGATTGAAAAATTATTAACAAAAGAAAAAGACTCTTATTGCTTATTGCTTTTGACAAGGAGTTTATTACACAGTGAGCAGATGGATATGGTGAGATTACATTCATATTTATATCATCCTTCTTTTTATGTGAGAAAAGAAGCTATTCTTTGTTACTATCACTTCAATCAGAATATTTGGAATGGGATTGAGGAAATTTTACTAGATAAAAGTTATTCAATAAGAGACTACATTCGTTTTTTGTTAAGGAAACATACACAATTTGATTGTTTAAATTTTTATCTTCAGCATCTTGATTGTCCAGTGGGCATTTTAGGTGTTGGTGAATGTGGGAGTGAGGAACAGGTTGATATCCTATTACCTTATTTAAAAAGTGACAATGAAAAGATTGTTAAGGTCACTATTCAGGCATTGAGTCAATTGATGAAAGAAAAAGCTTCAAATATCTATTGGCATTTCTTATTGGATAGTAGGATTTCATTATCAAAAGCAGCTTATCAATCAATTATAAAATATAAAGTTCACTATGGAGCAAGATGTGTTTATAAGTATTATCAGCAGGTAAGTCATCAACATCAAAAACGATATTTATTACGAATTTTATTAGCAGAGGATTCTTGGAAAAGATTGCCATTCCTGCTAGAAATGTACTGGTATCCAGAAGATAAGTTATGTCATTATATTCAAACCAAAGTCAATCAGCGAAATCCTTATAAACATGTTTCTCAAGAATTAAAGGAAGATATTATGAATTGTCTTACTCATCAGCAATACCATATCCCTCAGGAGATTTCAGATTCAATTATATTTGATTTAAAATTTGTATGTAAATGATGAGAAGGAGATATTATGGAATATTGGGATTGATACAATCAACATCAGCAGAAATGAGGAAAGACTCACTTAAGAGGAAAACAAATACCATGAGATATGTATCATTTGTTTGTTCATGTATGTATTTTTAATCAGAAGAATTAATTGTTGATTCGACAAAGACAATCTGGTAAAGAAAGATAATCTGATTTATGGGATATGACAGTAGGTGGGAGTGTCTTGGCTGGTGAAACAAGTCAAGTTGCAGCAATATGAGGAAGTTCAAAATGTCAAATGGGCGTCATTAAATGAAATTCTAGAATTCATGTGACACAGAAAGTTTATATCTTATTATGAAAATGATGTTAAACTTTTATATACAGTTGGTTGCATTAGGGAGGATATATGAGCGAAGAAAGACAATCAGTCAATATGGACGAATTTGCAGAGAAGTTTGCAAATGTTTATTTCATCAAATTATTATTTAAAGAAGATATCAAAATACCTCATGAAACATTATATACAAAGTTAGAAGAGGCTTTTGGTGAAGTTGATAAAGTAGCAACAGGAGAATTATCATCTTATGCATTATGCAAGCATGTTGTCACTTATCAAGGTGGAGAGGTTCCATCTCAAGTAATGATAACAAATACGATTCCCTTTGATCAAACGACTATTCCTGAAATGGCAATGTATCAATGCTGGACATGTGATGATGCTAAGGCACTTTTACAAAGTTGCAGTTATGAAGTGATGGTTGGTGATTTTATGGCTGGAGGTCTAGAGATTGAAGAGCGTTGTCAGATGATTGCTAAATATGTGGATATTTTGTTAGAGGTATTTCCAGAATGCATTGCTCTCTATTGGCCACACTCTCAAAAATTTATGCCAGTTCAAGCGTATGTGCAAAGTCAGTGGAATAATCCCAAATTACATTTCTTAGATGGAGGCTTGAATGTTCGTTTTTTTAATATTCAAGATAGTGAAGATATGTTGGTAGATACGACGGGACTTATTTCATTAGGAATCCCAGATTTACAGATTCATTTTCATGATTTAGACCACAATTTTGTGATTCAATATATTTATAATTTTGCTTCTTATTTATTTATGAATGGTGATGTTGTTAAAGATGGTGAAACAATGGATGGTCGTGATGAAAATGAACGTTGGGTCTGTCAACATGAAGACAGTTTAATTGCTCCTAGACGGGTTGTTCTGGATATCAATGCCAACCAGTTTGCAGCTGGAAATAGAAATCAAAATGATATCATAAATGAACAGAAATGTAGGTAAAATATGACACAAAAATTTGGTTTTGTTAAAATAAAAAGTGGTATACATAAAGGGAAAATAGCCCGTTATATTGGAAATGATGAAAAAGGAAAGGCTCATATATCTTTTCGTTATGATCAAGATTTTTTAAGTTGGCCTGTTTATTCGCAAGTGCCAAAAAGTGTTTTGAATGATGATATATCTTTAATTGATATTATAGATCGTTATTACGATGTGGTAGGTGATTTGAATAAAATATCGTTAAAAGGTCATCCCAAGGTTAAAAAGTATTCTGCAAAGCATAATGAATTGATTTGTGAAAGTCATTTGTTAAGATGCTTGTTAAAGGAATATACATCTATTCATCAACTTCAATTTAAGGAGAAGGAAACAAACATTTATTTGATGAGTTCTTTTCAAGATTTATTCGTGGTTAATGATTTGATAGCTGAATTATCTTTGAATCACTGGCATATTTGTCATTATGACCATGAAACACAAACTGCTTACCATTTGGAACATGCTTTGAGTATGTGCAGTCAGTTTGTTTTTGTTTTATCACAACATTATAATGAGAGAGATATGCATCAAGAATATCAGGAAATTTTGGAAAAAAAGACTGATTTACAACAAGTAACTTTTGTTACACTTGATCAAGATATACAATTCAATGAAGACTCTTTGTATATTGATAGAAAAAGTGATAGTGATACACTGAGAAGAAAAGTTCTAGAGTTAGAAAAAAGATTTATGAATTATGATAGTCATTAGTGAAAGTATAATTGAAAGATTATACTTTTTTCTATTCCATTTTGGAATATGAACTTGCGAAAGAAGAATTGTTTGACAATCTTTGCATGTGTTAAGATAGGTGAGTCAAAGAGGGGAAAACCGAGTTGTACCTTCAAAATCATATAGAGAAGGAGAAAAGATATGTCAAAGAAAAAAGTGAGAGATTTACGTTCAGCACTAGAGTTATTACAATCTATTGATGGACAACTTGTTGAAACGGATGTAGAAGTCGATCCATTAGGAGAACTTTCAGGAGTTTATCGCCATGTTGGAGCAGGTGGAACAGTGATGCGTCCTACCCAAGAAGGACCGGCTATGATTTTCAATCATGTGAAAGGTCATCCTGGTGCTAGAGTCGCAATCGGATTGCTTGCGAGTCGAAGAAGAGTAGGATATTTATTGGATTGTGAACCGCAGAAGTTAGGATTTTTATTAAAGGATTCAGTGAATAATCCTATCAAACCAGTTGTTATACCTCATGAACAAGCCAAGTGTCAGGAAGTGAAATATTTTGCAGATGACCCTGATTTTGATATTAGGAAATTAGTGCCAGCACCGACAAATACGTTAGAAGATGCAGGGCCTTATATCACTCTAGGAATGTGTTATGCATCTTCTCCTGAAACAGGAGAATCAGATGTGACAATACATCGTATGTGTTTTCAATCCAAAGATGAAATTTCAATTTTTTTACAACCTGGTGCCCGTCATATTGGATATTTTAGAGAATTAGCAGAAGCCAAAGGTGAGGCATTACCGATTTCCATTAGCATTGGTGTTGATCCAGCTATTGAAATAGCATCATGTTTTGAAGCGCCTACAACTCCTTTGGGTTATGATGAATTACAAGTGGCAGGTGCAATAAGAAATGAACCAGTTGAACTTGTTGAATGTTTAACGATTAACGAAAGAGCAATTGCGAATGCTGAGTATGTGATTGAAGGAGAAATCTTACCTGGAAAACGTATTCGTGAGGATATTCATTCCAATACGGGAAAAGCTATGCCAGAATTTCCTGGTTATTGTGGACCGGCAAATCCAGAATTACCTATTATTAAAGTCAAAGCTGTGACAACCAGAAAAAATCCAATCATGCAAACATGTATTGGACCAAGTGAAGAACATGTTTCTATGGCAGGAATTCCAACCGAAGCGAGTATTTTAACGATGGTAGATAAAGCCATGCCAGGAAAACTGCAAAATGTTTATTGTGCTTCTAGTGGTGGTGGGAAATATATTGCAGTCATGCAGTTTAAAAAATCAGTTCCTTCTGATGAAGGACGTCAAAGACAAGCCGCATTATTAGCATTTAGTGCTTTTGCAGAATTAAAACATGTTTTCTTAGTTGATGAAGATGTGGATCCATTTGATATGAAAGATGTGATGTGGGCAATGACGACACGTTTCCAAGCTGATCTTGATCTGATTACAATTCCAGGTGTACAATGTCATCCATTAGATCCATCTAATCAGCCAGAATATTCTGCTCATATCAGAGCCCGTGGCGTTGCTTGTAAAGCTATATTTGATTGTACTGTTCCATTTGATCAAAAAGCGCGTTTTGAAAGAGCAAAGTTTATGGATGTTGATCCAAAATGCTGGTTACCAGATATGTTGAAATAAGGGAGGAATAAAAAATGCCTATAGGAGTGATTATTAATGCCTGCTCAGTTCTTTTTGGAGGAATTGCAGGTGCATTAGTGGGACATAAATTAAGTCCAAAATTTAAAACAGAAATAAATCTTATTTTTGGTGTGTGTTCAATGGGCATGGGGATCAGCACGATTGGACTCATGAAAAATATGCCCGCTGTTATTTTTGCAATTATTATCGGAACAGCAATTGGATTATTATTACATTTAGGTGATTGGATTCAAAAGGGTGCAACTTTTATGCAAAAACCAATTGCGAAAGTCTTTCAAAATAATTCAGATATGAATGAAGAAGAATTCTTAACCCAATTGGTGACGATTATTGTTTTATTTTGTGCGAGTGGGACAGGAATATATGGATCTCTAACCGCCGGAATGACTGGCGACAATTCGATCTTGATTTCTAAATCCATCTTAGATTTTTTTACAGCTGCAATTTTTGCATGCAACTTGGGGTATGTTGTTTCTATTATTTCTATTCCACAATTCTTAATTTTCTTTGTTTTATTCTTATGTGCAGGATTGATATTTCCAGTGACATCGCCTGATATGATTGCTGATTTTAAAGCTTGTGGAGGGTTTCTGATGTTAGCAACTGGTTTTAGAATGGTGAAACTGAAAAATTTTCCTATTGCTGATATGATTCCTGCTATGATTATTGTTATGCCATTGAGTTATATTTGGGTGACTTATATTATGGCATTGGTGTAATATGAAAAGAATAGTGATTGGAATAAGTGGGGCAAGTGGGATGCCACTGGCTATTCATTTATTGAAAATGTTACAGGTAACTCAAGATGTTGAAACACACTTAGTGTTGAGTAGAGGGGCCGAAATGACCATTCTACAAGAAACTGGTATGAGAATTGAAGATGTGAAATCATTAGCTGATTGCGTTTATGATAATGATAATATTGGAGCAAGTATTGCAAGTGGAACCTTTCATACAGATGGTATGATTGTTGTTCCATGCTCCATGAAGACTGTTGCAGGTATTGCACAGGGCTATTCGGATAACCTATTATTGCGAGCGTGTGATGTCATGATTAAAGAACAAAGAAAACTTATTTTAGTGACAAGGGAATCTCCTCTATCATCAATTCATTTGGCTAATTTGTTGAGTTTATCTCAATTACATCATGTGATGATTATGCCACCCATGCTAACATATTATAACTTGCCTCAAACCATTGAAGATATGGAAAGACATATGATTGGGAAGATGCTTTCTCAATTCGATATTGAAGTTCCCTGCTTTAAACGCTGGCAATAAAAAGCAGTCTAGTGGCTGCTTTCTTGATACTTTATTGGTTGTAAAGTGTGAACAAACTCTTGAATGGCTTCTTTGTGCTTTGAATTGAAAGAATAATAAAGTTTAATATCACCATGAATATTTTCAATAAAAGGGAGAATGTGAACTTGATTAAGATGGAAAATATGTAATGATTTTTTCATGAGCAATGCAATCCCATTATTTTCACTAGCTGCACTTAGAATTGTTTCAATTCGACCATGTCTATGAATAATGGGATTGAATCCAGCTTGCTGACATGCCTTGATAGCAAGATTACAAATAGTTGTGTATTGAGGGGGGAGAAGCAGTTTTTCATCCTTTAATTGGTTTATAGATAATTGCTGAAGATGGGAAAATGGATGTTGTTTAGAAATGGCTGCGACTAAACTGTCTTCATAGAGTAAAATTTGCTGAAAAGCATGGAGTTCTTCATAATCACCTCTTAAAATATAAATATCATAATCGTGATAATCTAATTTATGATGTAAATCTCGTTCTTCAACTTCATCTATAATCAAATGAATATGAGGATGATTTTTAGAGAAATCATTTAATTTATGTGCCAAATCGTAATGTGAAAAGATTGGCAGCATGGCAATTTTAATAGTATTATGATTTTCTTCTTTGATTGTTTGTAAATGATCTAACATTTTTTCATAATCTTTGAGAATCAGTTTTGCATCTTTTAATAACTGTTGTCCATCATGTGTAAGAGTGATTTGGCGATGGCTGCGATCAAAAAGGAAAATTCCCAATTCTTGTTCTAACTTAGCAATTTGTTTTGACAAAGCAGATTGAGTGATATTCATTTCTAAAGCAGCTAATGAGAAAGTTTTATGAACACTCACTGCATAAAAGTATTGTAATTGTTCAATTGTCATTGTAGTCACCTATTCCTTATTGGAATATTTTATCATAATTTTTAAAGAAAGGAAAAGGAAAGATGAGAGGGATATGTATGAAACGCACAATTGAATGGATGGGCAAAGATTTAGTTATTCATATCTACAATGAAAATGGCCATATAGGCAGTGTTGTCACTGGAGAACCTTATATAAAAGAGAATGAAACACATGTGACTTTTAATACATGGAATCAGCTTGGACATAAGGATGATATTGTTGCAACAATGTATGTGAAAGCTGCAGTCATGAAATATCATTGTGTTGTCAGTTGTATTTGTGGAATTCATTTAGATCATATAACACCTTTAGAAATGCAAGCTATATTCAATTGGATTAAAGAAGATATAAAGACTCTATAATAATCACTATTCTATAACAAGATAGTGATTATTTTTTTACTCTCAAAAAGGAGTGCTTATATAATATAGTAATGATATAATGTATTTATATTTGAAAGTTATAAAAATTTAAACTTGGAGGATTGTTATGAAAAAATGGTATGATGAGGAATATGAATGGGAGATTGAGGTCATTGGGTTCCTTCGTAGTGACCATACAGAGCGATATTGTCGTAATGGTGAAGAGATAGGTGATAAATATACATGTACATATGGCTGTCCAGTTAATCAGGATGGACAAGGCATTTGTTCTAAAGTCATGACAGTGATGTTTCCAATTATGGAAGCAGTCAGAAGTGGTGGTGATTTAAAAAATATTGGTGGTGATAGTCATTATAGCAAAGATATTGTTTGTCCAGATGGTTGTGTTATGTTTAGAATGACAGCTAAGAAACTTGATAATGAAAATTTTTATAAGGGAAAATTTTTTGAATGAGTTCAATGAAATTTAATTATGTCAAAAAAATTTTTAGTAAAGGAGAGATGAATATATGAAAGATTTTTTTAGTGCACTTGTCAGTCAAGAAAAAAATAGAGTTATACCTGAAGAGTTTAATTATTTTGGAAAACTTATTGGGAGTTGGCAAATTGATTATGTTGAAAGTCATCATTCTCGTGTCATAAAAGGTGAATGGCATTTTTCATGGGTTCTTGAAGGCATGGCAATTCAGGATGTCATTATCTTACCTGATTATGAATATGGAACATCACTTCGGATCTACAATCCTGATACGTATGCATGGGATGTTGCTTACGGTTATACTGGAAAAATTATACGTCTTGAAGCAAGAAAACAAGATGACATGATAGTTCTTACATACATTGATGATGAAACAAGAAAATGGATTTTTACAAGGATTGAGGATAATCAATTTCATTGGCAGAACATCACTATAAAAGATGATGGTGACTGGTATGTCAATGCAGATATATTTGCAAAACGTATCTTATAGGCATGGTCTATGAGAAAATAAAATGAGAGTTTATAGAAGAAATGTTACATTTTGAAGAGGAGGTCAATATATGGGTGCATGGGATTATGGTGTGTTTGATGATGATACGGCTTATGATGCTTTAGATGATTTAAAAGAGTCAGCAAATATTGTGATTGATATGGAAAAATATTTTAACGAGGTCATAAAGACAGATTATGTCGATTATGATAAAGGACATTATGCATTAGTATCAGCTGCGGTTATAGATAGTGTCATAAATGGGACATCATATAGATGTGATGATAGTTATAGTGAATGGATAGAGACATTAAATGAATTTGATTTGACTCCACTCAAACAAAAGGCTATACAAGCTATTGATAGTGTTCTTTCTCATCATTCTGAATTGAATGAATTATGGGCAGAAAATGAAGAATTGTATACTTCATGGCGAAATGATAAACTTGGAATACAGAAAAGACTTATAAAATAGGTGTATGTAACAAACAGTTGTTTAGAATTTGTAAAGGACAATGACTATGATTTTAGTGATAGAATGTATGATTGCTTGTATTGCCAACACGATAAAAAAAACCAGTGAAATATATTATGTCCTATTCCCTAGAAATCAGAAAGAGAGTTGAGTCTTTGGCAGCAATCTCCTATTTTTCAGGAATTAAACCTTTTCAATGCAAGTTTTACATGTGTTTATCTTATTCGTTGTTGTTAATCTCTTTGATGTCATTGTGTTTGATTTTGGCGTGTTCTGTTATAGTAAAAAATTAAGAATTGCTGGAACTGCAGATATGGATAAAGAATACGAAAATTATTTATTCCATGTCAAAGGAGACATAAAGGGAATTATGTTAGGAAATGTGATTTCTCTTTTATCTGCATGCATTATTTACATAGTATCTATTATATAAATACCCAATTCAAAGCATTGATGTAAAAAGTAATAAAATTAGATTTTGCATTAGAATATTTATAGGAGGAATAAATTTGATGAATGATTTATTAAGAAGCGAAGAATACGATTTTGTTAATGCTAATGACAAGCAGTTTATAGTGGCTTTTGATTCTGAAATGTTAAAGTTGGGTTATACTTGTAACCAAACAATAGGAGAGGGATATTGTTGGGGAAGGAAAATGATTATTTACACGAAAGCAGGCGTGAAAAGCAAGAAATCATATGCTCGAATTTATTTACGTGATAGTGATCTGATTCTCCGTATGTATTTCAGCAATGTAGATAAACATAAGCAGGTAATTGAACAAGCACCAGACTATATTCAGCATGCATTCACTGATGATTATGGAGCTTGTAAGCATTGCCATAATATGAAAGAGGATGGGACATGCAATCATAGAAAAAGCTATACGATTCACAATCGACAGTATGAATTTTGCGATGGTTTTGCATTTTGGTTCTTTTCTCCTGACCTTGCAAGATTACCAGATTACATCAAGTTGTTTCTAGACTTTTATCCAGATAAAAAGCGAAAAGTAAAAGTTATGTCATAATGGATTCAGGGGGGATTGAATATGAATAAGGAATGGTCTGAACTTAATAAAATAATGCAGGCTCAAATAAAAAAGAAAGATACTTATAAGATGGGTATTGATACTTTACTTAGTTTACGGAGTCAGTTAATGCAAACTTTAGTATCTTTCAAAGAGGAGTTATGCAGAGAAGATTTTAATGCAATTCCCTTCATAAACGCTGATGGTTATCATAGTAAGACAATCGCTTATTCTATTTGGCATATTTTTCGCATTGAAGATATAGTTATGCATACAGTGATAGATGAAGATGAACAAGTATTTTTTGCTGGCAATTATCAAGAGCGTATCAATTCACCCATCATTACAACAGGAAATGAACTTATTAAACAGCAGATTGCAGACTTTTCAAAACAGCTTAATCTGGAAGAATTATATTCATATATTTTTGAAGTACGGGAAAGCACTGAAAAAATGCTTGAACAGTTATCTTATGATGAACTGAAAAGAAAAATACCAGAAGAAAGAAAAGGATATTTAGAATCGTTGAATGTAGTCAAAGACACTGAACAAGCCATTTGGCTAATTGATTATTGGTGTAATAAAGATATTCGTGGACTCATTCAAATGCCGTTTTCAAGACATTGGATTATGCACACAGAAGCTTGTTTACGTATTAAGAACAAGATACATTCATAAGCAAAAACCCTAGTTTATAGGATTGGTGTAAAGAGTCATAAAATTAGAATTTAAAAAGGAGTTTGATTATGGATAAAAGTAGTTTCAGGTTTAATGCAAGCCCGTATGGTAGCGGTGAATATATCGCAGAAGTTGATGGATTGAAAATAGAGATTTCAGAAAAGTATTTTTCAGATGAAAAAGTAGCATTTGCTGAAAAGCTAATAGCAAGCTATCCTACAAAGGTACCTGCCTTGGCTAAGTTTTGTATGGAATCCGAGTGCTTTAAAGCATGCTACCCTGATGAAACCATGGATACGATTATGGAAAAACTTCATCTTCCAGATATGAGAATTGATAATATTGGAGGTATTTTAACTTATTACAATCACGAACTGGATGAGGAACATATAATTGAGGTTGAATTTTCCGGTTTAATGAATAGTTTTTTCTCTGTTGGAATTGATGGCTGAGTATCAGTTTGTTAAACTGGAAAATTAGAATTTGAAAGGGAATATCAATATGACAGAATCAATAAAGAATAGATATAATTATGAATCATTATATAAAGTAGCTATGGATATTCAATCAGTTTATGAGGCGTTTCAAGTAGATGAGTTTTTAAAATCAACTATGGATGAGACGGTAGTACTGCTTTCCCACAAAAAGCCAGACGGACATATCAACGTAAAAGTTGAGTTTGGTGAGGGTGAGGGAAAAGTACCGCTGGATAATATCGTAAAGAGAGCCGAAGCGTACAAGCCGAAAGAGCGAGTTACATACAAAAAGATAAAGGAATACATAGAAGCTAAATATGGTTTCAAGGTACATACTGCTTATATAGCAGAGGTAAAGAGAAGTCTGGGCTTGCCGATGTATGACGCTCCTAATGCGGTAGAAGAATTGAAACAACCGAGGAAACATCCGACAGCGGAGAAAGTGGAAGCTATCAAAGATGCATTGAAGTATTTTGAGGTTATCTAAAATCATAAGCGTATCATTAGAAATAGTGATGCGCTTATTTTTACAAACAAAATTCCACATTTGAGCTGTTTGTCACTTATACATATAATGAAGGTGAAGAAACGGAGGTGCATCGTATGAGAGAAAAAACATTTCATGTTTATGTGGATAGCCACGATAGAAGCCTTTTGCTTCAGAGTCTTGTAGAGTTAAAAAATCTGCTGCTCCAGCAAGGCCGATATACGGATTGTGTCGATGAACTGATTTTTAAGGTAATTAATGCTCCTCTTAAAAAAATAAAAACAGTTTATATGGGAGGGCAGGATGAATGAAATAGACCTAAAAGAATTATTCAAAGTAGCTGTTGAAACACTATGGGAGCAAACAATCCATTCACTATTGGAAGCAGATATGACTTATCAGAAAGACTCGGAAAACGAAGGCATTGCGGAAAGGGATTATCTCCAGCTGGATTTAACAACAGAACAACGGAAAGTCTGTAACCGCCTTTTGGAGTGCCGAGACAAAGAGGATTGTGAATATGCTACGCACTCTTATATTGCAGGACTCTACGATGCTTTTCGGATTATGGCGGTGCTGTTTCCAGATAAGTGGGATACAGATAACATACGGGAGCTGTTTGCTGCGAAGGTTAATAACTGAATATGGAGAACTATTACATAGCCGATTGGTATAAAAACCAGTCGGCTTTTTTGCGTTCTGGGGAACTTTACATAGCCGCCCTGACAAGACGGCTAAATCTAAAAGAAAGGAGGACGCACCTATGTCAAATTGCAAAGTGATTGCTCTGACCAATCAAAAAGGTGGCGTGGGAAAGACAACCACAGCAGTCAACCTGGGTGTCAGTCTGGCAAAGCAAGGAAAGAAAATCCTGCTGATTGATGCGGATGCACAGGCCAACTTAACCATGGCTCTGGGGTACAGCAGACCAGATGACATTCCCATAACTCTCTCCACGGTGATGCAAAGCATTATCGACGATAAAGCCTTTGATGTTTCACAAGGCATCCTGCATCACAATGAGGGCGTGGATCTGCTTCCGTCCAATATTGAGCTGTCTGGCTTTGAAGTCAGGCTGATCAATGCCATGAGCCGTGAGCGTGTTTTGAAAACCTATGTGAATGAGGTCAAAAAGAATTACGACTATGTATTGATTGATTGTATGCCCTCTCTTGGCATGATCACCATCAATGCTCTGGCGGCAGCTGACAGTGTGGTTATCCCAACACAGCCCCACTATCTTTCAGCGAAAGGTCTGGAGCTGTTGCTTCGCTCGGTTTCTATGGTCAAGCGGCAGATCAATCCCAAACTGCGGATAGACGGTATCCTGATGACAATGGTAATGCCCCGCACCAACATTTCAAAAGAAATTACCGCTTCGGTGAAAAGTGCATACGGGCAAAGGATCAAGGTTTTTGATACCGAAATCCCCCATTCTATCCGTGCGGTAGAAGCTACCGCAGAGGGAAAGAGCATTTTTGCTTATGACAAAAGCGGAAAGGTAGCCGCTGCCTATGAACAATTAGGAAAGGAGGTGGCAGAAATTGGCGAGAAGCAACGGACACAAAATCGAGCTGACCGCATACGATGACCTTTTCCAGACGGATGAAAGCCGTGCGGAAGCAAAACTGAGCAAGATACGGGACATTCCGATTGCGGAGATTGACGAGTTTCCAGATCATCCGTTCAAAGTTTTACTGGATGAGGATATGGAACAGCTTGTTGAGAGCATCAAGCGAAATGGAGTGATGACCCCGGCAACGGTTCGGCTGAAAGAGGATGGGCGGTATGAGCTTATCAGCGGCCACAGGCGCAAAAAGGCATGTGAAATTGCTGGTCTTGAAACTCTGAAATGCGAGGTGAAGGAGCTGACCCGTGACGAAGCCATTATTGTGATGGTCGAGTCCAATCTGCAAAGATCAACGATCTTACCAAGTGAGAAAGCCTTTGCCTATAAAATGCGTCTGGAAGCAATGAACAGACAGGGCCAAAGAAGGGATTTAACTTCGTCCCCAGTGGGGACAAAGTTACGCTCTGATGCAGAGTTAGCTGAAAAAGTTGGAGAAAGCCGCAATCAAATCCAAAGGTATATACGATTGACCGAGCTTGTTCCTGAAATCTTGCAGATGGTAGATGAACGGCAGATTGCTTTTCGCCCGGCGGTAGAAATCTCTTATCTGTCCGATGAACAGCAGTATTCCCTTCTGGAAGCCATGCAGTATAACGATGCGACTCCGTCACTTGCACAGGCTATCAAAATGAAAAAGTTCATGCAGGACGGAAAACTCACAGATGAGGTTATCCAGTCAATCATGCAGGAAGAAAAGCCAAACCAGAGGGAAAAACCTGCTTTCCGTGATGAACGGATCACCAAGCTCATTCCCAAGAGCGTTCCCAGAGGCAGGGAATCGGATTTTGTTGTCAAGGCGCTGGAATTTTACAACCGCTACCTGCAGCGAAACAAAGACCGGGAACGATAGCCACACATCGAGGGCGAGGTCTGCCTGTTGGTGTGGATAGCCATATTTTCGCTTTCCCCCTCTCCACACCTCACCCCCTAATTACTACCAAAACTATCCGAAAGAAAAAAATTGGCAGTCGTTATAGACTGCTTTTTTCGGTTAGTAAAGAAACTCACAAACAAAAAGTAGGAGGTAATGTATGAAATTCCCCAAATTATTCAAAAAGGCTGCGGCCCTTGTCATGGCTGCGGTCACAACCTTCTCTGTGCTGCCAGCGACAACAGCATTTGCTGCAGGAGATATTGGCACGATTTCCTTTGACTTCACTTATGACAGGAATGGAAATGCCATGCGCTATAACTCCAGTGCAGTGTTTGACGGTTATACCGCAGGCGGAACAGGCAGTTACAAGTACCGTATGTATGTAGACGGCGATGATGCGTTCTGTATTCAGCCGGGTGTACCGCTGAAAACAGGCAATACCCTCAAGAAAAATTCTTCCCAGACATGGAATGCCCTTTCTTCCAGCCAGAAAAAAGCAGTGGGGCTTGCCCTGCTCTATGGCTATCAGGGGAACCGCAGTCATCTTTCGGGAAGTGATGATGAGAAATGGCTTGCCACACAGACCCTTGTCTGGGAATTTGTGACGGGATGCCGTGAGTCCACAGGGGCTTACCAGCAGACAAGCCAGAAAGCGTACAGCCTGCACTTTGGTTCCAATTATCCAAACAGCGGTGCTGCCGAGGTGTATAACCAGATCGTTTCTCTGCTGTCCAAACACAATACCATTCCGAGTTTTATGTCGGGTGGTGCGGATGACATTACAAAAGAGCTTTCCTATCAGGATGGGAAATACACCATGACACTGACGGATAACAATGGTGTCCTTGCAGACTATTCCTTTGCCACATCCGACAGTAAAGTGAGTGTGTCCAAATCCGGCAACAAGCTGACGATCACATCCGAAACAGCCTTTGACGGTTCGGTAAGGATTACCGCCACAAGAAGCAATGTGCCAACGGTCAGCAGCAGCGCAAAACTGATCGCCTATGGTGATCCCAGCCTGCAGGATGTTGTGACCGGTGTGGAAAATGCAGATGCAGTAAAAGCATATCTGAATGTGGAGACACCTACCGGTACAATCGCACTGAAAAAGACCTCTGAGGACGGCGTCGTTGCAGGTATTTCCTTTACGATCAAGGGCGAGAACTTCAACAAAACCGTTACCACAGACGAAAACGGCAATCTGACTGTGGAGGGATTGTTCCCCGGCACTTACACCATTACGGAACAGTCCATTGATAAGTATGAGCCGCAGGAAACTCAGACCATTACGCTGATCGGCGGCAAGACCACCACGGTAAACTTCAATAATACGCTGAAAAGAGGCAGCCTTGAAGTTGTAAAAACTTCAGAGGACAGTCTGGTTGAGGGCGTGACGTTCCACCTTTACGGAACATCATTAAGCGGTTTACCGGTAGATGAGTATGCTGTGACCGATGCCGAGGGTGTGGCAAAGTTTGAAAATATCCTGATCAGCGGCAATACCCCGTATGTCCTTGAGGAAGTAGATACCGCCATCCGCTATGTGATTCCGGCAAGCCAGACCGCTCCGGTGGAATGGAATAAGGTCACAGAGCGCAGCTTTACCAACATCCTCAAAAAATTCAATGTAACTGTCACAAAGACAGATGCTGAAACCGGGACACCCCAGGGGGATGCTTCCCTTGCCGGTGCAGTTTATGGCATCTATAAGGGCGAAGAGCTGATTGACACTTACACCACAGACGGAAACGGACAGTTTACCACAGATTACTATGTGTGCGGCAATGACTGGAGTATCCGTGAAATCAGCCCATCGGAAGGCTATCTGCTTGATGAAACTATTCATCATGTAGGGGCAGAGCCGGAGCTTTATACCGTAGAGCTGAACAGTACCGCCAACGATGTAAATGAACAGGTAATCAAGGGAAATATTGCGATCATCAAACACACCGATGACGTGCGTCCGTAAGGGCGTATTGATAATGCCTAAAGAGGTACTGGATTGGAGAGAAATCCAGTTGGTTAGCCGCCTAACCCGGAATCGAAAGATAAAGGGGACAAGAGCATGGCGGAAAAGCATATAC
>ENA-OQLI01000127-OQLI01000127.1-human-gut-metagenome-genome-assembly--contig:-NODE-127-length-115016-cov-5.534464_pt1 | contig 115016 bp, 102 predicted proteins | sample MGYA00242805_ERZ504812 | MGnify/ENA primary metagenome ERZ504812 (study PRJEB26092, sample SAMD00036430) | human gut metagenome | host: Homo sapiens | study: EMG produced TPA metagenomics assembly...
GATGGAGGATTGGTTCGGGGACGGGGGGTTCCGGATTGCCCCGCTGTCTTTTTAGCAGGTGAATCCGGTACAGACACGGAAGCTGTATGGACAGGCTTTGGAGTATGCGGGGCTGACGGGGGAAGAGACAGTTTGGGATCTGTATTGCGGAATCGGGACGATTTCGTTGTTTCTGGCGCAGAAGGCTAAAAAGGTGTATGGAGTGGAGATCGTGCCGGAGGCCATAGCGGACGCGAAAGAGAATGCGGTAAGGAATGGGATAACGAACACGGAATTTTACGTGGGGAAGGCGGAAGAGGTGCTGCCGCGGAAGTATGAAGCGGATGGGGTTTATGCGGGTGTGATCGTGGTGGATCCGCCCAGGAAGGGGTGCGATGAGAAATGCCTGGAAACGATGGTGCGGATGCGGCCGGGGAGGATTGTGTATGTGAGCTGTGATTCGGCTACTTTGGGGAGGGATTTGAAGTATTTGGGGGAGAATGGGTATGAGGTGGCGAGAGTACGTGGGGTGGATCAATTTCCGGGGACAACGCACGTTGAAACCGTTACGCTTCTCGTGCGGAAACCTTGAGTCTATGAGGGGGTGCTTCGGGACTATTAGAAAGTGGTACCACGGGGCAACCCCCTTACTTTTTAGCAAAAAGTCAATGAATTAGCAAAAGCCATACTACAGAGCAAAAGAATTGTATTATCTTGATTATTATATCTCCGACATTTAGTTGAAATCCCCCTAAAAAATGGTAAAATAAAGGAAACGAATGAGAAAATATATCTGATAGTCCACAAATACCGTGGCAAAATTCCCATTAGTAAATATACCTGAAGAAGGAGTAACCACATGGGCTTTATTCGTGACCTATTCAGAAAGAAAAATTCATCCAATACAGATGAAATGCCAGCTGAGAAAAATAAATATGTATTACAGTTATTCGAACTAATAGAATATATGGACAGCCTTTTACAAGCAGATAAGTATATAGCCAAAAGCGAATATCGTAACAGGATTGAAAAGTATCAGGAAGTAATAGATTTTTTTACAGTTTTAAAAAATAGTGATATGCTGATTCCGTTTTGTCAAAAAAATGGTATACAGGAAGCATATATGGAACAAGCAGAAAAGAAAATATTATTTTTTGACCAATATATGGATCAGCATAACGATAACTTTATCAAAAAGGCGATGGTAGAAGAAAAAGAGTATTTAGATAATATTCTTAAATTGGTAGATCCTCAAATAATATTAGATGAAGATCAACGGAGAGTGATATTAACCGATGAAGATTATTGCCTGGTTATAGCTGGTGCAGGGGCTGGAAAAACAACGACGGTTGCGGCAAAGGTAAAATATCTTGTAGAGAGGAATCATGTGGATCCATCTCAAATATTAGTAGTCTCATTTACGAATAAGGCAGTTAATGAACTTAAAGAAAAGATTAATGAGGAACTTCAGATAGAGTGTCCCATCGCTACGTTTCATTCAACAGGAAATGCGATTATTCATAAAAATGAACCTGATGAGAAATTGAATATTGTGGACAATTCAAATTTGTATTTTGTGATCCGGGACTATTTCAGAGGATCTATTATGCAGAATGAAAGTATAGTCAATAAATTGATTATGTTTTTTGCATCTTATTTTGATGCTCCATACGAAGGCGATGACCTGAATGCTTTCTTTAACCAGATTGCAAAATCTAATTTTTCTACAATGCGTAGTGATTTAGAAGATTTTAAACGTGAGGTAATAGATAGAAAAACAAAGAAATCCGTTACAATTTTAAATGAAGTTCTACGCTCTCATCAGGAGGTGGAGATTGCTAACTTTTTGTATCTAAATAATATCGATTATGAATACGAACCGGTTTATCAGTATCATATCCTATATGCCAGAAAACCATATACCCCGGATTTTCTAATTAAACAGAATGGAAAGGTTGCTTACATTGAACATTTTGGAATAACAGAAAATGGTGATAATGACAGATTTAGTGAAAAAGAGGTAGAAGCTTATAAGAAAGCAGTTAACGAAAAAGTATTATTACACCGTCAGCACGGAACAATTTTAATTTATACTTTTTCCAGATATAATGATGGAAAGCCGTTATTACATCATTTGCGTGAACAGTTAGAGGAAAATGGATTTGAAATAAAGCCCCGTCCAAATAAAGAAGTGATGGAAATGCTTGTTGCAGGGGAAGAAAATCGTTATGTACGCAAACTGATTAATTTAATTTGCAGATTTATATCTAATTTCAAGGTAAATGGGTATACGGTAGATGATTTTAACCGAATGTATCATTCGACACAGAATGTCAGAACCAGATTGTTTCTCGATATATGTAATGATTGTTTTTTAGAGTATGAGAGGTATCTTAGGGAGAAAAAAGCAGTAGATTTTGAGGATATGATAAATGAATCGGCCAGAATCCTTCGTGAAGTGAAAGAAATGAAGCAAAAGCTGGCTTTTAAATATGTTATTGTAGATGAATATCAGGATATATCGAGGCAGCGGTTTGATTTAACAAAGGCTTTGGCAGAAGTGACCGATGCGAAAATTATTGCGGTGGGAGACGACTGGCAATCAATATATGCTTTTAGTGGGTCAGATATAACATTATTTACAAAGTTTGAAGAGAAGATGGGGTATGCCAAGCTCTTAAAAATTGTAAAGACGTATCGTAATTCGCAGGAAGTCATTGATATAGCGGGTAACTTTATACAAAAAAATACAGAACAGATAACCAAAAGATTAGAATCTCCAAAGCAGATTAATGAACCTGTTATTATTTATACATATGACAGTACATATAAAGGTAAGGATGGAAATCGTAGGAGTGGTGTTAATTATGCTATTGCACATGCGGTTGAGACTGCCTTGGAGCAAATAATCAGCTATGGTAAGAATGAGGGCAGGAAATCAGAGTCAATTTTACTGCTTGGACGCTTTGGTTTTGATGGGGATCATTTGGAAAAGTCAGGATTATTTGAATATATCAATCGGGGAAGTAAGATAAAAAGTGTTAAATATCCGGAATTGAATATCACATTTATGACAGCACATTCTTCGAAGGGATTGGGATATGATGAAGTAATTATTGTAAACGGTAGAAATGAAACCTATGGGTTCCCATCGAAAATCGAGGATGATCCGGTTTTGTCATTTGTAATAAAGGGTGACCGTTCCATTGATTACGCGGAGGAACGCCGCCTTTTCTATGTTGCAATGACCAGAACAAAAAATCGTGTTTATTTTATTGCACCGGAGCAGAATCCATCAGAATTTTTGTTGGAATTGAAGAAGGATTATAAAAATATTGTACTTCATGGTAAATGGAATGAAGAAGAACCCAAAACAATAGGGCGAAAATTTTGTCCGCTTTGTGGCTATCCTTTACAGCTAAGATACAAAAATTCATATGGTTTGCGTCTATTTATCTGCACAAATGAGCCTGAAATATGTGGATTCATGACTAATGAATATGCAGCAGGTAAATTCTCAATTATGAAATGTGATTGTTGTCGAGATGGCTATCTGATTGTAAAAAAAGCTAAGGACAAGGATTATTTCTTAGGATGTACAAACTATAAAAAGGATGGTACAGGCTGCAACAATGTAATTAGCAAAAAACAGTATTATGATATGATGGGATATGAACCGGATCTAAATGAACCAGTAAAGGAAAAGAAGGAAAATATCAAAATCAAGACGGCTTATTATCAGAATAACAAGAAAAAACCGGATACTGTAGTGTCAGATAATATAGTAATAAAAAAAGGAAACTTGTCCGCTATAGAGTACAGAGGATGGGATTTGAATGAAACGGTATATACTATTCTATCGGCCTTACAGAATGTTAGTAATATCCGTTATTATGGAACTACCATGCTTGTTGATGTACTACACGGCGAGATTACAAAGAGAATGCTGGATGCAAAATTAAACATGATCTCTCAGTTTGGCAAATTAAGCTCTTTTTCAAAAGAAGAGTTATATGCGATGATTACATGGCTGATTACAAATAATTATATACTAAAAACAAAAGATCAGTATCCAGTTTTGCATCCGACGTATAACGGAATGCATTATGCTGAAAAAATGACAGAAAAGCAATTAAAGCAGTTAAAAAAATATCTTGAGAGGTGAATTCATAAATTGCTATGAAATTCTTATTTGTAGCGTAAAAAAGATATTGCAATTTAACCGGGTAGTTCTCTTAATTATGGAAAGGTATCGAAAAAATGAATGATAAATATGCTTCCCAAACCCTGAACTACTACAACCAGAATGCCCCCCAGTTCAGCAGTTCCACCCAATCCCTGGATTTTGCCCCCATACAAAACAAATTCCTCTCCTTTTTACCTTCACAGGCACACATCCTGGATTTCGGCTGTGGTTCCGGAAGAGATACGAAATATTTCCTGGCTCACGGATATCATACAGATGCCATCGACGGTTCCGAAGAATTATGCCGAATTTCTTCTGAATACACAGGAGTCCCTGTAAAACAAATGCTTTTCCAGGAACTGAATGCCGCAGAAGAATACGAAGGCATCTGGGCATGCTCCTCAATTCTCCATTCTACCTATTATGAGCTCAAAGATATCCTGAAAAAGCTTGCCCATGCATTAAAAAAAGAAGGTATCCTGTATGCATCCTTTAAATACGGGGATTTTGAGGGAATGAGAAATGGCAGGTATTTTATTGACCTGACAGAAGACAAACTCCAGAAATTATTGCAGGAAACAAATGTATTTGAACTGAAGGAAAAATGGATTAGTACAGATATACGCCCGGGAAGAGATGAAGAAAAATGGATGAATATAATTCTAATAAAGAAAAGCTGTATTTACTAAACGCGTCTAAGGATAATACATGGATAGAAGGTTCGGCGTGCGGTGCCAGTATGGGCGGTGACATTCCGGGCAACCATCTGCTGACCTATCTGGAAATGAGTATAAACAGTGCTGAAAGCATTGATATCATCGTATCTTTTCTGATGGAATCAGGAGTTCGGCTTTTGTTGCCTGCTCTAAAATCCGCGCTGGACAGAGGTGTAAAAATACGTCTTCTGACAGGAAATTACCTGGGAATTACGCAGCCAAGCGCCCTTACCCTTCTTAAATACGAGCTTGATGACAGAATCTGCATTCATCTCTATCGGGAAAAGAACCGTTCTTTTCATCCGAAAGCATACATATTCCATTATGCTGATGACAGTGAGATTTATGTGGGTTCATCCAATATATCCCGCAGTGCTCTTACGAGAGGCATTGAATGGAACTATCGATTCACCAGAAAGAAGGATGAACAAAATTATAACAGGTTTTATCAGGAGTTTGAGGATCTTTTTTGCCGTCGTTCCGTTGAGGTAACGGATGAAGTATTGGAAGAGTATGCAAGGAGCTGGAAGCGTCCGGCCTTGCAGAAAGATATGGAACGGTATCAGAATAATATGTCGGAGGTTCAGACACAGCTGATGCCTGTATTTCCCCGGGATGCTCAGATAGATGCGCTGTATGCGTTAAAGAAAAGCCGTGAGCAAGGTGACCAAAAAGCTTTGATTCATGCGGCGACAGGTATCGGTAAAACCTATCTTGCCGCATTTGATTCGGTTGGATTTAATAAAGTACTGTTTGTAGCCCACAGAGAAGAAATTTTGAAACAGGCCTCTGAGAGCTTCAGAAGGATTCGCCCTCAGGATGAACAGGGATTTTTTAATAAGGCTCGGAAAGATACGGATAGGTCGATTATCTTCGCATCGGTAAGCAGCCTTGGAAAAGATGAATACTTGAATGAAAAATTTTTCCCACAGGATTATTTTGATTATATTGTGGTTGACGAGTTTCATCATGCAGTAAATGACAGCTATATGAAAATAATCAGTTATTTTAAGTATCAGTTTCTATTAGGACTTACAGCGACCCCGGATAGAATGGACGGACGTAATATTTATGAGATATGTGATTACAATGTCCCTTTTAAAATCACCTTAAAGGATGCTATTAATAAAGGGATGCTGGTACCGTTTCGTTATTATGGAATCTATGATGGAGTGGATTATTCAGGGCTTCCTGTCATCAGGGGAAAATATCTGCAGAAAGATCTGGATATCAAGCTGATTGTTAAAGAAAGATGTGATTTGATATTTAAGAATTATAAAAAATACGGTTCACGGCGTGCGCTGGGCTTTTGCTGTTCCAGGGCGCATGCAGAAAAAATGGCAGAGGAATTTTGTGCCAGGAATATACCGGCCTGTGCGGTATACAGTGATTCGGACGGGAACTTTTCAGAGGATAGAACGGCTGCAATAGAGAAGCTGGAAAAAGGAGAAATTAGTGTTATTTTTTCAGTGGATATGTTTAACGAAGGTGTGGATATTCCTTCACTGGATATGGTTATGTTTCTCCGCCCTACGGAATCACCTGTGGTTTTTCTGCAGCAGCTGGGCAGGGGACTGCGGAAAGCGGCTGGTAAAGAGTATCTGACGGTTCTTGATTTTATTGGGAATTATGAGAAGGCGGGAAATGCTCCTTTTCTTCTAAGCGGAGAACCATATTCCAGGGAAGCTGCGGAGAAAAAGGAACAAAAAGACTTTGATTTTCCTCTGGACTGCGTTGTTGATTTTGATATGAGGCTCATTGACCTCTTTAAAGAAATGGCAAACAGAAAAGAAACACGCAGGGAGCGTATTCAAGGGGAGTATTTTCGTATTAAGGAATTACTTGGAGGAAAGGTTCCTGCGCGTATGGATCTTTTTACTTATATGGATGAGGAAATATATCAATTATGTATGAAAAACTCAAATGAGAATCCATTTAATCATTACCTTGATTTTTTAGGTGATTTAGACCAGCTGACAGATAAGGAATGGAAGCTTTTCCAGGGACCGGGAAAAGAATTTCTGCATGAATTGGAAACAACCTCAATGTCCAAATCTTATAAGATGCCCATACTGTTGGCATTTTTCAATGACGGACAGGTTAAAATGGGAATTACGGAAGAGGATGTATATCTCAACTACAGGTCTTTTTATGAAAGAGACGGAAACTGGAGGGATATGGATCGGGATAAAGGAACAAAGGGGTTCAGAAACTGGAAAAGAGAGAGATATCTCAGTGAAGCGAGGAAAAATCCGATTTATTATCTGGAGGGCTCCAAGAGTGGCTTTTTTGTTAATAAGGAAGGTTTTATGCTGGCGCTGAGGGATGATTTGAAGGATGTGATAGATGAGCCAGCTTTTGTGGATCATATGAAGGATATAATAGACTATAGAACGATGAATTATTATCGTCGGAGGTACGAAGAAGGGCATAAGCTTGAAAAAGAAAAAAAATGAATATGAATATGATTTTAATGAGAAAAAAGAATATTATATTTATCTTTATGCATGTGAGAGAAAACTAAGAAAGAAAAAACTTGCAGTTATAGGTGAAAATAAATATAGAACCTATGAAGAGTGGACAGGGTATATCAAACAGAAATACTGTGGTATAACTACGAAAAGCTTAGAGGATTTTAAAAGATTTTTAAGATATAAAGTAAGAGCGTTTAAAAAAATAAATGGTGAATATGGGGGTGTGATGGTACCTTTTGTAATTATTTTATTCACCATTTTATTTGAACGAATTTATCCGGATACCGATTCAGTTACAAACTTTTGTTGTATAGCAGGACTCGTTTGGATTGCTGGTTATATTATTGTGAAGTTTGTCTATGATGCAAAAGTGGCTCTTATGTATGAAGATTATTTGGAAGTTATTGAAAACATGTTGGAAAAGCGTACAATGGAAGAAAAGAAATAATTTTATTAAATTTCTAAAGTATGGAGAATATGTACCCCTGATAAAGATAAATATTATTTCTTTATTATATGCAATAACATTTATTCAAATAGCTGTGACGTCCCTGGAGCATAATACGAAGCATTCCCTGTCATACATAACGGAGGCCACCCCATGTACTACCATGCATCTCCCCTAAAAGATCTTCACATATTAACCCCCCACACCTCCAACCACGGCTCCCCGCTGCTATACCTTTCCGCAAAACGTGAAAACACCCTACCATACCTATCAAACGCCATAGAACTCTATGGCAAACGTTCCGGGAAATTCCCCGAAGGTCCCTATCACAAGTGGGCCAGCTACGGATTTACCGGGGAGGGTATCCTGCGCCTTGAAGAATACTATCCTAACGCAGCAGAAGAAACCTACAAAGGCATATCCGGCTATATTTATACCATAGCCCCATCCCCAGATATAAAAAAGCAGCAGGACATACCATATGCTTATATTTCCGAATATAGTATGCCTCCAGTTTCCTGCGAATACATCCCGGATGCATACGAGGCAATTCTAACCGCCACCAGAGATCAAAAAATAATTATCCAAAAATATGAAGACAATTCAGTATCAAAATTGCAATGGATAGAAAAAACAATCAAAGAACAGTATACTCATACACAGAAGCCGGAATACAAAGCCTTTTTACAGGCTAAATTCCCATTCCTGCAAGACTAAAAAAGCTGTTGGGAAATTATCAGCCCGAGAAAAAAGCTGCTTCAAATAATCGAGGTCATATCCCTTTAAAAGTAATCCCATACGGTTCCACCCTTTACCCCATTCACCCCACACCAAAGAGGCACCCCACCATGGAAAAATATAAAGAATCTCTGCATTCCGATGCCCGCCAGTTAACCATCTACGCCCGCACATCCCCCTACATTTCCCGTGCATTCTACCACATATTCGGAAAAAAGCTTTTGGAAGAAGGCTGTGTGGACTGCAGCTACGTACTGAAGGCCCTGGGAAAAGGCAGCTACTACTCCCGCCTGAACAGCCAGGGTTCCAACCTGTATAAGCTCTATGCCAAAAGCTGCATGACTTCAGAAAACATAGAAATCACGCTGGAGTATCTGGAAGCCATAGCCGGAAACCAGGACAGAAATCTGTCTCCTCTCGAAGAAGAGGCCCTGGTATACTGGATCTTCCTCCCCTACACCAGCACCAACACCCCCAAGCGGGAAAAAAAGAAAGAATACCTCATAGCCATTTTGAACTGTTTTGCTCCTGAATGGATAGAAAAATATAATGGCATCAATGAAGAATCCTCCCCAAAGCAAATGGACCTTCATGAAAAGAACAACATCATCTACGATGCAGAGCGCTGTGAACTCGAATTAATCGATTCAGTAAGCGGCTATGTAAAGGACATCTCCCGCATGAAACAGCAGGATACCGGCCGTATCCTGTACTTCCGCGGCCATTCCAGGTTTTCCTATGCCCTGCTCCCCAGCATCAAGAGAAGCCCCGGCTGGCAGGAGAATGAAAACAGGATGTACCAGGAGCTGATCATACGCTGTGCCTCAGATTTTGCACAGTGCCAGTCCCATCTGGACTATCTGGTGGAAATGCAGCATTACGGTCTGCCTACCAGACTGCTTGATATCACGGAAAATCCCCTGGTAGCCCTGTATTTCGCCTGCTGCAGCAGTCCCGAGGATGTGGGGGAGGTCATCGTCCTGCAGACACAGATTGCCGCCATGAAATATGCCAAAAGCGATACGGCTGCTATTCTGGCTGCCCTTCCGGTTTTTGACGCTTCCTTCCGGACAAAACTGTATGAGTCATGTATCAATGGAATTCCTGAAGAGGAAGACCCGGAATACATAAGCCTTGCCGCGAAGCTGGCGGGAGAGGTGAAATCAAAAAATCCCGGTTTCGAGCCCCGTATCAAAAAGAAGGCTCTTCTCAGCCATGTTTTTATTATGCCGCTGCGGAATAACCGCAGAATCATCAAGCAGGACGGATCCTTCATCCTGTGCGGCCTGGGAGACGGAAACGGGGAAGGAAACAGCCTCCGCGGCCTCCGATATCGGAATGAATCAGGCAAAAAGCTGATTTTTATCGTCGGAAATAAGGAAAATCTGCTGCATGAGCTGGATCAGTTTTCCGTAAATAAAGCGTCCCTGTTCCCGGAAATCGATGATGTGGCGGAATATATAAAGCTGAAATACAATGGGTCAGATAAATAAGAAGACATATAAAGGAGGTCTGTTATGGGAAAAGAAGCAATAACAAAAGAACTTGAAAAGCGCCGTATTCCGGAACTGCTGCGTCTTTCAGACAACACGCCTGTGGACACCCCGCAGCTGTGGGAAACCCGCCGGAAGGAAATCCGGGATATTCTGCAGAAAGAATGCTATGGATATATACCGGAATCCGGCTGGGAAACAGAATGGGAGACGGTATCGGAAGAGGAAAATGCCTTCGGCGGAAAAGCCCGTATGCGCACTGTGGATGTGCGTATTCGTTCCGGCAGGGGATACGTTTCCTATCCCTTCCAGCTGACGGTTCCCAAGAATATTGAAAAACCGCTGGTATTTCTGTACCTGAGTTTTTTCCCGTTGTCCTCTGCGGAAATCGTGGAAGAAATCACGGATAACGGTTTTGCGGTTGCCAGGGTATCTTACCAGGATATTGCGCCGGATCAGAATGACGGTTTTCAGAACGGTCCCGGCAGCCTGTTCCCGGGGAATGCCTATGATAGCTGGGGGAAACTGGGCGTATGGGCCTGGGGACTGAGCCGTATCATGGATTATCTGGTTCAGGAGGAAACGCTTGATGCGGGGCGCGTTGCGGTAGTGGGCCATTCCCGTCTGGGGAAGGCGGCGCTGCTGTGCGGAGCGATGGACGATCGTTTTTCCCTTGTCATAGCTTGTGAATCCGGAGCAGGAGGAGCCGCTCTTTTCCGGGGAAAAGAAGGGGAAAATGTGGCGGATTTGTGCCGGAATTTCCCTTACTGGTTCTGCGGCAACTTTAAAAAGTGGCAGTACAGAGAGGAAGAACTTCCCTTGGACCAGCATTTTACGGCGGCTCTTGCTGCGCCCAGACACTTGTATTTAGCCGGGGCTGTAGATGATGAATGGGCGGATCCTTTGTCGGAATTCCTGACCGGTCAGGCAGTGACGCCTGTCTATGAAATGCTGGGGCAGCAGGGGCTTGCGGCGGATCGTCTTCCGTCCACGGGAGATGTATTCCATGAAGGCCGTGTCGGTTTCCACCTCCGTCCCGGCACCCATTATATGGGAAGGGATGACTGGAAGCTGTTTATGGAGTACCGGAAAAAGCAAGGGGTATAGGATAGATATTCCAGATATATAATCGGTGATTTATACGCCGGGCGCTGATGAATAAATGATTTTCAGCTCCCGGTGTGTCCTGTTTTTTAGCGGTATTTTTATTCCGGGATGATTCCGTTCTGTAGATCTGCTATAATTGCCACATAACATAAGAGGAGGAAAACCATGCAGATAAATGTAATCCACATATACGGAGGCTCCGGTTCCGGCACATCTACCCTGGGGTATGCCTTTTCCCGCGAATCGGGCTATTATTTTATGGATGCCGATGATTATCTCTGGCTTCCGACAAATCCGCGGTTTACTCAAATGCGAGAAAGCGGAGAACGGGTCCGGCTGATGAAAGAGGACATAAAAGAGCACAAAAAAGTGGTTATTTCCGGTTCTGTTACGGGCTGGGGAGATCCTCTCATCCCCATGTTTGATCTTGCCGTTCGTCTGGTAACGGATGTGGACATCCGCATTGCCCGTATAAAAACGCGGGAGTCGGAACGGTTCGGAGATCGGATCCTCCCCGGCGGTGATATGTACAAACAGCATCAGGATTTTCTTGAATGGGCCGCTGCTTACGATACCGGTGATGTGAATATGCGGTCAAGGGCACTGCACGATCAATGGCAGAAGCAGCTGGACTGCCGTCAGTTAGTCCTGGACGGAGGAAGGCCTGTAGAAGAAAATCTGGAACGTATCCGAATGGAATTGGATCGATGAGAGAGGACTTTTTTATAGTTAGTAAGGAGTTGTCTTTTCCAATCCTCTTATACATAGGGTTATTTATTCATTAACGCGTTGCCGGAACCTGCCATAATATAGATATTAAATAAAAAAACGGCAGGCAGCAAAATATGCTGAAGGAAACAGGTTATCATCGGAATGATGCGTTGCTTTATGCAAAGAAGTGGGCGCTGGACAGAAATCCCAGATATCTGGATTTTGAGAATATGGGAGGGGACTGCACTAATTTTGCATCACAATGTATTTATGCGGGAAGCGGAGTAATGAATTACACGCCCGTAAAGGGCTGGTACTATAACAGCGGCCGGGACAGGACGCCAAGCTGGACGGGAGTGGAATTCCTCTATAATTTTCTTGTGGGAAACCAGTCTGTCGGGCCGTATGCAGTGGAGGCAGAGGAAGACGAAGCAGAGCCGGGGGACATTGTCCAGTTAGGAGATGGCAGTGGATTTTACCATAGTCCGGTGATTGTTCACGTGAGCCGGGGACATATTTATGTAGCGGCCCATACGTATGATGTATATATGAGGCCTTTGGATTCTTATATATATGAAAAAGCCCGTTTTATCCATATAAAAGGAGTACGCAGCTGGTAGAGCGGCCTGCCGTGTTTCCGACGATTATTGAATCTCTGTGGCAGCAAGTCGGAGATACGCATTTGTGTATGTAATTAACTTGCTGTCCGCAGGGACGTTTGCTTTAGATGGAACGAAATATTTATCGGTTTTTGCTAATAATTGTTGATTTATTATGATAAGAGCATTAGGATCAAAATATATAAAGATAACATGAAAGGATAGGTGCCAGTAATGATAAAGCCGGAAGACGTTGCCGGGCAGGCAAAACGGAAGGAGAATGAAAATATTCGCTTTCGTTCTTACTTGAAAAACCATGCAGATGAAGAAACGCTGGACAGGCAGTTCCTGGAGCTGCACAAAGAAATATTTGACGGATATGACTGCAGTAAGTGCAGAAATTGCTGTAAAATGTACCCTGGCACCATCCCGGAGGCGGATTTGGAAAAGGATGCGGAGGGGTTAAAGCTTACCAGGGAACAGTTTATTGAATTTTTTCTGGAACGTGGTGCGATGCCGTGGGAGTACCAGACGAAACATATGCCCTGTGACTTCCTGAAAGAGGATGGCACATGCATGCTTGGAGAGAATAAACCGGATAATTGCAGCAGATATCCCTACACGGACCAGCCATACAGACTGGAGAGCCTGTACAGTGTGCTCGATGCGGTGGAAGTATGTCCGGCAGCTTATGAGATCTGGGAGCGGTTGAAGAAAATATACGGGTTCCGAACGGGGAACAGATAAGAGCAGAGGATGAGAGATGAATCAATTTCAGAATGCGGCAGAGGAACTGGAAAAGGAATATCAGATTTTTCTGGATTACATAGAAACAAACGAAGTAATGATTTCGAAGGCGACGGGCCATTTTGGAAAAAAAGATTGTTTTGAACTGAACAGCCGTTTCCATATCGTAAAAGAGAGATATAAGAAGGCAGGAAGGACACAGGAATATTATACAGTAATTGATTTCTTTGTATTTTTTTCCGTATATTTAGACATCCTGCGGCTGGTATCAAAGAAGGGCGTGGGGCTGATTTATGAAAAAGGCGAAAAATATTCTTCTTTTTATGAATTATATCCTATCGAAAAGTATGCCCTTATGATGTGGATATGGCTTGGGGGATACGAGGACGCTTTCAGAAATTTTTCTTTCAGTGCAGGAAGTTCCGAATTTTATGAAAAGCTCAGGAAAACAAAAGTTAATGAGCCGGTTACATATTCTTATGTAAAAGACCCTCAAATATGGGGGAAATTTTATTCTCCGCAGCTTCGTCTCTGCGCATTATTCCGCTTAATTACTATTGAATGGCTGGACGAAGAACCTGTAGATCCGGAAAATAAATTTCTGGTGAATGCGATTTACAAAACGGAAGAAGGAGCCTGCTTGACAGCGCTGATGGATGAGATTGACGAGGATTTCTGGAATTACCCGGATGATGACTCGCTTTCAGATTTAATTTTTGAAATAATACCAGAGGAAATGACAGATACGGATTTAAAATTCCAACGTATTTTGGAGAAATCAGCAGAACCGGGAGAGCATTCCATTGAGTTTCAAATAAGGGTTGGTTCCGCGGTAAGGGAAATAAAAACCGGGGATCAGCATACATTGGAAGATCTTCATTATGAGATATTAAAAAGTGTAGACTTTGACAGTGATCATTTGTATTATTTTCAATTTGGTTCCGGGACCCTGAGACAAAAGTATTATGCACCGGAATGTAGGGATATGGAACTGACGGCTGATGAGGTTGTATTGGCGGAACTTACTTTATATGAAGGTTTAAGCTTTGAATTCATATATGATTTTGGTGATTCGTGGCATTTCCATGTAATGGTTAAGCGTATAATCCCCGGGCACATGGAAGGCAGTGAAATGACTGTGGTTAAGGGAGCAAATCCCGAACAGTATCCGTCTTACGACGAAGAGGAATGGTAATAGTATGCTGGTATCGGAAATAAAAGAAGTGATAAAAGAGTATCCGGAAGAGGATTTGCGCTTATTGATAGTGGAGCTTTATAAAGCCATGCCCCAAAAGAAGATGAGGCCCAGGGGTGAGACAAGAGAAAGGATCCGTCAGATGCATTCACGGAAGAGTGCATTTAAGAAAGAAATGGGGATGGTTTTATAGCAGGCTAAACAGGTGAAGGTGGGACTCCGAACAATTCCTGAAAAGTAAAAAACAAAATCAATGATTTCATACAAAATCAGCTTTCCGGGCATGAATAATGCATAAGAAAGCTGATTTTGTTTCTTTATAATTGTGCATAAACAACATATACTTGAATCAGCAACACAACCACGATATAAGACCGGCCGGGCTTATAGGAAAACGAATCAGGAAAGGGAGTTACATTATGCAAAAGAAATTATTGTCATGCTTACTTACAGCAGTTTTAGCCGGTTCCATGCTGGCAGGCTGCGGAAGCTCTTCCGGAAACACGTCTTCAACGGCTGATTCCGTTCCGGCGGAAAACAAAACAGAAGCCGTATCGGAGGAAGGAGGAGCACAGGAACAATCAGATCCGGCCGATAATACTGCAATCAATGCAACAGGAACCGTATATGATTTAGGAGGGCTTAAGCTTCCCATCTGCGATCCGGGGTCCGTTACACTTACCTATATGGGAAATGATACCTGGTGTGCCGGTGTCAGCTATAATGACGGAACGGCAGTCCAGAAGGAAATCGAAAACCGTACCGGTATTCATATTGAATGGGATACGTACAGCAGCGATGTGGAAACCGTCCTTCAAACCAGACTGGCCTCCATGGAGGGACTGCCCGATATGGTGGAAATACCGCCCTTTGATTCTAATGTGGGTGTGGATACGTATTCCAGCAATGGCGTGCTGATTCCTCTGAATGATTTAATTGAAGAATATGCTCCTAACATAAAGGCATTATTTGAAAAATATCCGGCGCTGGAAGCCATGTGTACCTCATCTGACGGAAATATTTATGCTCTGGCAGGCTGGTGGGGGGATATTAACGATTATGTTCCCGATTACCTTTATATCAGACAGGACTGGCTGAATAACCTGGGGCTGGAAATGCCGAAAACAGTAGACGAGCTTTACGATGTGCTGGTAGCCTTCAAGGAACAGGATGCCAACGGAAACGGAAATCCCAATGATGAAATTCCCATGGCAACCAAAAACGGCATCAAACAGCTGTATTACCTGATGACAGGCTTCGGCTATGACACCAATTCCTTATGGTATACCGATGACAGTGGTAAAGTACATTATGCTGCGGTAGAGGATCAATATAAAGAAATGCTGGCATTCCTGAATAAATGCTATTCGGAAGGACTGATATCCGACGATCTGGACGGTACTCTTCTCACCCAGAATATAACCGAGGACAAGGTGGGGATTGTCTGCCATGACCCTGCCGATAATATGGCATCCTCCGATGATTTGGCAAGGACAAGCAACCCTGACTGTGACTATGAATTCATGCCGGTTATCCAGGCGGATGAAAACGGCACGGCCCGTATGACTAAAAGAGGCCTCACCTGGCATTATTATGGTGTTACCTCCGCCTGCAAGAACCCGGAAGCTGCAGTCCAGTGGATTGATTACGTATATGCAAGCCAGGACGGCCTGATGCTTTACAACTATGGGATCGAGGGCATGTCCTACGAATATGATGAATCCGGGGAAATCCGGTTCACCGATTTGATAACCAATAATGAAACCTATACCTCAGCTTTTTCCGCATTGAGAAGTATCGGTGCATGGCCTACTTATTTTATCAACGATTCCGGCGAAGCCTTCATGAAAATATTTGAAGGAACCAAAGTGGAAACCGCATGTAAAGAGGCCTATGGAAATATGGAGAACCCCTTCCCGGAAATGCTGGGAACGGCAGAGGAATCCGAGGTTTATACCAGCATATGGCCTGACCTTTCCACTTATCTGGATGAAATGTTCACAGCCTTTGTTATCGGTACGGAATCGCTGGATAATTTTGACAAATATGTGGAAACAGCCAACAGCATGGGGATGCAGGATATTATTGATATTAAATCTGCTCAGTACCAGAGATATCAGGAAATTGTAGGACAATAAAAAGAATGAGGGCGCTTCCGGGCGCCCTCCGGAGAGGGTTACTGTTCATGTTTTCCCCGTGTTGCCTGAAGTTTCCGTCTGCCCCGCCTTCCTCTCCCGGCTTTTCTGAACTGTACCGGCTGCTGTACGACAAGGTTCCTTACAGGGCGCGCTTTCGCTCGGATAACTACGCAGCGGTACTAAGGCTGCAAAATACGCAGCCTAAGGACCGGCGTATTTATACGGCCCTTACAGGAATCCTTGTCGTACAGCAGCCGGTACAGCTCAGAAAGGCCGGGAGAGAAAGGCGTGGCAGACGGAAACTTCAGGCAACACGGGGAAAACATGAACAGTGACCGGAGAGGAAGTTATATGAAAGCGCTGCGTACATTACAGAAAAATATCAGGCGGGATTGGATGCTTTTGCTGATCATTCTTCCGGGCGTGCTGTATTTTGCCATCTTTTGTTATGGGCCCATGTATGGGATATTGATGGCTTTTAAAGATTACAACATATCCAAAGGGGTATGGGGAAGTCCCTGGGCGGGTCTGAAGCACTTCAGGGAATTGGTGGAATCCGTTTATTTCGGACGCTTAGTTAAAAATACGTTCCTGCTCAGCATTGAGCAGCTGCTGTGGTCCTTCCCCGTACCCATAGCCTTCGCCCTGCTCTTAAATGAACTGAAACACAGCGGAATCCGCAGAGTGGCTCAGACGGCCGCTTATCTTCCCCACTTTGTTTCTGTGGTGGTAGTGGTGGGAATCCTGAAAGATCTGCTGTCATCCAACGGCGGTGTGCTCACACAGCTGCTTGCCAATTTCGGCGTGCAGCCTAAAAATTATTTTAACCTTCCGGAAGCGTTCCGGACCCTGTATGTGGGATCCGGTGTCTGGCAGGAATTCGGATGGAATTCCATTATCTATGTGGCGGCTATCGCGGGAATAGACCAGGAGATGTACGAATCTGCGTCTCTTGACGGCGCGGGCCGCTGGAAAAAACTGCTCTACATAACCCTGCCTTCCATTGCTCCCACCATCATTTTGCTTCTGATTCTGAACATGGGAAACATGCTGAACATTGGTTATGAAAAGGTAATCCTCATGTATAATTCGGCCACCTATTCCACCGCCGATATTTTTTCCACCTACGTATACCGTAAAGGGCTTCTGAACGCCCAGTACAGTTTTGCTTCCGCCGTAGGGCTTGCCAATTCCATGATCAATGTAGTGATTTTACTGGGAGCCAATTTCCTGGCGAAAAAAACAACGGAAACCAGTATATTCTGATGAGTAGGACAGAAAGACCGGGAGACAGATATGAGAAAAGACAGAAACTGAAATCCGGCGGAGGAAGGATAAACCATGAACAGAAAAGAAAGATTTATACCATCGGACATTCCGATTATCATAGCGACTATATTAATTATTATTTTTACTTTATATCCGGTCATTTATGTGGTGAGCATGTCCTTCAGTGAGCCATCCCATGTGCTGGCAAGGGATGTGTATCTTCTGCCGAAGGGTTTTTCCCTGAAGGCCTACCGCATGATTCTGGACAATGCCACAGTACTGCGCTCCTTTGCCAATACCATCTGGTATACTGTAGTGGGGGCGGCTGCCAGCGTGACACTGACAGCAACAACAGCCTTTGTTCTGTCCAGAAAACGTTTCTTCCTGCGCAGACAGCTGTCTCTGCTGATGACGCTGACGATGTTTATCAGCGGCGGTCTGGTGCCTCTGTATATCCTGGTGCAGAAAATGCATCTGTATAATACCAGATGGGCTATTGTGCTTCCCTATATTATCAGTGCCTATAATCTGATTATAACCCGTTCCTTTTTTGAATCCCTTCCGGAAGAGATGGCGGAAGCAGTGAAAATAGACGGAGGATCGGAATGGACGGTAATGACGCGCATTTTTATCCCCTTATCCAAACCCATTATTTCCGTACTGATTCTGTTTTATGGCGTGGGCTACTGGAACAGTTATTTCGCACCATTGATTTTTTTGTCAAATGAAAAGCTGCAGCCCATTCAGCTGTATCTTCGGAGTATCCTGATTACCAGTGAGGTACAGGCCTCAGGAATGGGGCTGGATGCGGTGCTGATGAACGAGCAGATGAAATATGCCGTTATTGTCATCGCTTGTTTCCCCATCATGATTCTGTACCCCTTTATACAAAAATATTTCGAAAAGGGTGTACTTATCGGCGCTGTAAAATAGTGAGGAATTACATAATTCAAAACAGAAAGGATAAACTTATATGAATATCAAAGCACCGGAAGGAATGAGCAGCGCAGAGCGCATCGCCTTTTATGATTGTGAGGAAAACCGGAAATACTATCAATACGGAACTGCCGGAGGCTGGAAAAAATATGGGAAAAATCCGGTATTCGGCGGAGACTACGGAACCTGCTTTGACGTTTCGTTATTGCTGGAAGAAGGAAAAGAGGGGATGCCGGTATTTAAAATGTGGTTTTCCTGGCGGCCGAAAAGGGCAGTCGGCTACACGGAAAGTACGGACGGCATCCATTGGGAGAATCCGTGTGCAGTATTGGAGCCGTTGCCTGGGTCTTCCTGGGAGGCGGATGAAATCAACCGTCCTGCGGTTATTCACCATAATGGACAGTATATGATGTGGTATTCCGGTCAGATGAAGCCCTATCTGGAGGATGGCCGGTCGGTGATCGGCCTTGCGGTAAGCTCAGACGGAATCCACTGGGAACGCAGGCAGGAACCGGTCATGGTACCGGATCAGGCATGGGAGCTGCAGGCCATTATGTGCCCTCATGTGTTATTCGATGAGGAGGATCAGCTCTATAAAATGTGGTATGCCGCAGGCTGCAATCATGAACCTGACGCCATCGGGTATGCTTCCAGCCCTGACGGAATCCATTGGGAAAAATATGAGGATAACCCTGTGTTATCCGGGGATAAAGCTCATTTGTGGGAACAGCATAAGGTGGTGGCTCCCTGCGTTATCAAAGAAAAAGGCTGGTTCTATATGTTTTATGTGGGCCATCTCCATGAGGAAAGGGCACAGGTAGGACTTGCCAGATCAGCGGACGGCATTACGGGCTGGGAAAAACATCCGGACAATCCTCTCATATGTCCCACAGAGGGGGACTGGGATTCGGTAGCCGTGTATAAGCCTTTTGTCCTGCGGGCAGGGGATAAATGGATGATGTGGTATAATGGAGCCGCATATGAAGAATCCATGTGGGTATTGGAACAAATAGGCCTGGCAGAATTGGAAGGTCCGGATTTATTCCCGCGGGCAGCGGGCCGGGAGTAAGCTTAGGCGGCCTTACGGCTGCGGCGGGGGAGCGGAACATGAGGAAGGGTAAAAAATTTCAGACAAAGCATAAGATGTTTGTTTCTTATGTCTGCATACCGGTGGTTATTCTCACGGTAATTTCCTGCCTGTTTTCATTTCTTTATTATCACATGACTCGGGAACGGGTGCTGAATTTCGAAAATTCCATTGCGGAAAATGTGGACAGTGAGCTGAAAAATCTGATGGATAACCTGATAAAATCATCGGCCCAATACTCCATGACTCCCTGGGTAACCCGTCTGAAATATATGCAGAGGATACCGGAGATTATGTTCCGGAACATAACCGCATCGGACATTTCTGATTATGCCAGCACCCTTTCACTGACGGAAATCAACGACAGCATGGTGGAATCTATCTACATTTACTACAGCCTAGGCGGTTTTGGAATCAGCAGTATCGGAAAAGTGAACTGGAAGGAATACGTAAGCATTTATCAGGTCCAATGCGGGGATACCGCCTTTTTGTCCGGCGCCATGCTGGATCAGAATAACCAGAAAACCATCTGCCACAATGCAAGCCTGATGAAAAACGGGAAGCGTGTGACGGGTTTCTTTATGCTGCAGACCATTCCCCTGCAGAATTCGTATTCAGGGGAGGTAAATATTCTTTTCTTTGTACCCTATGATAAAATCTGTGCTTATATTGAGAATTTCATGGATGACGGAACCTCATGTTTTTACCTTACGGATGGGCAGAAAGTTATTTATTCCTGGGGAAAGGACAACGGTCCCCTTTTTCCGGGAGATTTGGCGGAAATCCTGAAGACAGCAGACAAGGACTACCGTTACAGCGAAGAGCTTGGAGTATACCTTTCCCAATATACCAAAGCCGGTATGGATATCGGTATCATTCAAATTCTGGATACTAATTTTCTGTACAGGGATTTTACTGTTTTTACGGAATGGCTTGTTATGGGATACCTAGTGCTGTTGGCGCTGATTGTGGTGGTGGCTTCCCGGATGGCCAAATACAGCTACCAGCCGCTGGAACATATCATGAATATGCTGGTGGAAGAGGATCCGGAGGGCAGCGTTAATGAGTACCAGATCATTGAAAAGGCACTGGAAGAGCTGGACTCTCAGAAAAAGCGCCTGGAAGTGACAGTCTTCGAACAAAATCCCCTTATCGAACAGTATATTCTGCATACGCTTCTGCGTTCCAATAAACCGCAGGCCAATGAGGTAAAATATGTAAATACCATGCGTCAGTACTCTCTGTACCGCTGTCTGGCGCTTAAACACAGCACGGAATCAGGACAATACATCAAGGAAATAGATTCCTGCCTTGCCGTCTATCCCCAGATCCATTCTGTCTTTGTGGAAGAGGATAAATACTATATCTGGGTGCTGAGTTATGGAGAGGAAAGCCTTATGGAAGAGATTGCCGACCTTCTCTCCCAGACCTTTGATGATTCGGGTTACAAAGATGCCGCCCTTGGTATGAGCAAGGTACATGAAGATATTCTGCATATTTTATCCGCCTATAACCAGGCGGTGAGGGCGTTGGAATACCATTTCTTCTATCCTGAAAAAAAGGTCATCCGTCTGGAGGAGGATCGCATAGAGGAACGGGATTTAAACTGTTCGTCCTTTGAAATACCGGAAGATAAAAGAAAGAGCATGGAGAGGGCGGTGGAGGAGCTGAACGCCGAAACGTTGTTTGAAGCCTATCAATCAATCCTGCTGTATAATTTTCATACCCGTTTTCTGCACAAGGAAGCTTATTTCGCAGGAATCCACAAACTGAATGCCCTGCTTCTGGAACTGTCCGGAGAGAAAAGCCAGGGTAAGCTGACGCCCCAGATGGAGCTGCTGGAACCGGAAAGCTTTGCAGGCCTGGACAGCTACTTGCAGACCTTCCGCCTGAAAACACTCCGTCTGATGGAACAGTGCGTGGCGAAAGAAAACCCGGTATACTTTGCCAGAAACCAGATGATTCGTCAATATGTGGAGGATCATCTGACCGACGCGAATCTTTCCCTTAATGAAACCGCCCGGGTGATGCACTATACCGCTACCTATTTCGGGAAATATTTCAAGGAGCAGTTCGGCTGTACCTTCCAGAAGTATGTGGCATCCAGAAGGATAGAATGCGCCATTTCCCTTATGGAAAAGAAGAATATGAATGTGCAGGAAATTGCTTTAAAATGCGGGTTTACCAATGATGTGACATTCAGGAGGACATTTAAGATGTATGCAGGGGTTACGCCTTCGCAGTATGAGAAGGGGCGGGAAGCGGAATAGGATGTGTCAAGCATTTATCCGAAATATCAAGCATTTCAGGGCCAAAACTGTTATTCTGTTAATAACGGTACCGTTAGCTGTAGATTAGGAGGCCTCTATGAACAATATGGAGCTGCTTGCAGATGCATTATCTTATATTGAATTGAACCTTTGTGAAACGATTACTGCGGAAAGCGTGGCAAGAAATTGTTTCTGTTCCAAATCAGGGCTGGAGAAGCTTTTCAGGAATGTATATCATTACGGTGTGAAGGAATATGTAATAAAAAGGCGAATAACGAAGGCGGCCAGGGAACTAGTACGATATCCGGAAGCCACTGTCCTGGATATTGCCCTTCGTTACAGCTACCAGTCACATGAGGCTTTTACCAGAGCTTTTCAACAGGTTTGGGGATGCAGTCCGTCCGTTTTCCGAAAAGAGAAAAGGTTTACCGATATTTTTCCGCGTCTGCTGCAGCCGTTTGAAAAAGGAGATGCTTATATGAAGCAAAGGAAGCCTGTGGATATTTCAGAACTGTATGATTTATTTTTGGAATGGAAGGACTGTTATTTTATCTGCTGTGATATAAAGGGACTGGTGCCGATTAATGAAATTTCATATAAGGCAGGGGATCTCGCTATACTTGAGACTGTCAGGAGAATGGAAAAATGTGCGGGAGATGAGGATATTATTTTCCGGATTGGCGGAGATGAGTTTGTGCTTCTGACGGCCAGCCGGGATATCGCTTATGCTCAGGAACTGGCAGAGGGGATCAGCGGAATGAACGGAGAAATGATTTGTTTTGAAGGACAGGAGATACCGCTTGCCCTGCATACCGGGATTACTAAATTTGAGGGCAGACATTTGAAGTATGATGAGCTGTTTGTGTGGCTGCATCAGGCGATATTGGATAATAAATAGGATGGGTGTATATGTGTATGCTCTGCATTAATTAATAGAATTGAGTTTAAAGGCTTTGAAGGCTTGGATTTCTCTGTGGATACGGGGAAGTGAAAGCCGTCAAAGCCTTTTTTACATTATTATTTATAAAAAGGTGAGATAGATCACACTTTTATGAATAATAATGTGAGGTAAATATCAAGTCATTCTCAGCAAATTTATTTTATTATTTTAAATTCTGTTAAAGATAATGTGTAGAATTGTATATTTTATAACAATAAAAGATGCTTTTGTAATAGTCAATAATATGATAAAATATCGATAAATGAAATCTGCAGTTTGATATATTAAAAAGAAATATATCAGATTAGCGATGAGGGAATATGAGTACAATATGCATTAATGAACGGAAGAACATATAAAGGAAGGAGTCTTAAATGCCGCAATATCCTGTAATTGATAAAGTGAAAACCGGTAAACAGTTAAAGCAGTTAATTAAAAACAAGGGTTATACAATAAAAGATATCCAGCAATATCTGTCGCTTTCCTGTATACAGACGATTTACCGCTGGTTTGATGGTATTAATATCCCATCCGTTGATAATCTATATGCTTTGAGTGTCCTGCTCCAGGTACCGATAGATCGTCTGATCATTGGAAACAAAGAGGAAGACAGCAGATATACGCTCATGAAATGTTTGAACAACAGACAGAAACGTATTTGGACATACTTTCTTTACATGAATGAAAATGCTGTTTCTTGAATTTTGAATTCAATGACAACCGCCTGACTCTGAAGTAGACTATATACATATAGGAAAACCATTATATAAAATATGAGCGAGGGCGGCGTATGCAATTCATGATAGATTTTGAAAACACAGGAAGCGCGGGCCTGAGAGGAGCTTCCTTTCTCCTTCCGGAAGATACGGTAACCATATTTTACAGCGAATCCTCTGACAAGGCGGAATCCGGCTTCATGTCGGATATATTTGCTTCCGGCTGCGTATGCAGAGGATATAAATTATTCAGGTCAGGCAAGAATTCACTTGATTTCTATATAGCATCTGAATTGGGCAGAATTTTTGGAAACGGATACGCAGGTAAGGCCGCAATCGTCAGTAAGGATCAGGGATTTAAGGGAGTTGCCGACTTTTGGCGGTATTGTTCGGATGAGAAGCATACAGTCATTCTTGATTCCACGATCGAGAAATGTATTCATGAAGCTCAGGAAAGGAACGAACGGACATATCATGTCAGACAGCGTTTAAAAAGGGTGAGTATTGAAGCTGAATTATCCGCATATAAGGAACGTAACCGTATGAAATCATTAATCCATAATGCCCTTGCGGAGACCGAGTTTGCAGAAACAGCGGAGGAAGTTCAGAATATCATAAGCGAGCAGCCGGAACGTAAAATTATTTATCTCAATACATTAAAACGATTTGGGAAAAGGGATGGTTTGAAAATTTATCGAAGCGTGAGGAAGGTGCTGGACTTAAAGGACTGAGATATGAAACAGGCCGGCCTGAAATAATTACGGCTGTTTTAACAGACTGAAGGAGGCATATAAATGGTATCTGCATATCCTGCATGTTTTTTTAAAGAAGAAACAGGTTATACTGTAGTTTTCCCAGATCTCAACTGGCTTTCCACGTGTGGTGAAACTTTGGAAGAAGCATTTGCCATGGCGATTGACTGCCTTGCTGGTTATTTATATACTTGTGAAAAAGAGGATATAGTATTTCCATCTCCTTCGCAGATGGAAAAAGTAAATCTTGAAGGTATTGCAGAGCAATTAGAAATATCCGTCAAGGAATCTTTTATAAATATTGTATCAGTATGCAGGAGGCTTTAAAAGAAAAAGTATTATCCTCCAATACAAACACTTCCAAGGTCTAGGTAAATCCATGATTGCTCCATCATGAATTATAATCTGTCAAAGAATCAATATATCAGCTGGAATATTCACCTCGGATATTCCAGCTTGTTTTTTATACATCCTTACTACACATTTATGTTACAATAAACTGGAAAATCCATCATCTGATATATGCGATATAATACAAATACTCAACGACCCGCATGCCAGATAACCATACCTGCCCCCACAGGAAGTCTGTTCCTTCCACTGCCATCATAAGAAAAGAGGATAATTTATGAATCGTCCAATCACCGCCAAAACCGCTCTCCTGAAAATTTCCATGCTGTTTCTGATTCCTTTTTTTCTCTTTATGTTTGGGCTGAATGTTTACAGCAATACCATATACAGACAGCGTTTAACTGAAAACAATCAAACGCGGCTCACCATGTTTGAATCCTTCCTGGAGGAGGATTTGAAGAATGTAGAATATTTCATGTCGGATATGATTGCTAATGACGGTGGTTTTAATGCCCTGCGCTATCCCTTGAGCTACGTGGACAGCTATCTGCAGGTCCAGCAGCTTCAGGAAAAATTCGAATCTGTCATGAAGACTATTGACAGCATATCGGCCTTCTGCATTATCAGTCCTAAAAGCAATATTACCAACGGCCCATTCCGTAAGAATGTTTCCTACGATGAAAAGGAGAATATAAAAACCTATCTCAACCAGCTTGTGAAGGAAAAAGGGGACGGAGCCATTACTGACTGGCGGGTACAGCAAATAGGGGAAAAATACTATTTTCTGAAAATCATGGGGCTGGGCGGCGTTTACAGTAGCTGTATTATTGATGTGGGAAATGTATCCACTATAGAAGAAATAGGAAGTGAAAACAGTTATCTTGTGTTTGAAGAAAATGGGGAAATCCTTTCTTATCAGGAGCAGATGAAGGAATTGGGAATCCGTGTTCAGGAAGGGAAAACCTCCTACCTGACCGGCAGCAGAAGAGATCAGTTTGTGGTAATGAGCTACTCAGAAATCCTTAATTGCTGTCTGATGCTGGTGGAACCATATCGGGGAATTTGGAGTATGGAATCCCTGCCTCTCATCATGCTTCTTCTGTCTGTCTTTTTTGCTATCCTGCTGTTAAGATGCTACCGGATGCTGAAACGTGACTTCCTTAATCCGTTGGAACAGATGGTGGAAACGATGGAACAAATCGGTGATGACGGGCTGGAATCCCGCCTTTGTGTAAGAAACCAGGTTAAGGAATATAAAAAAATGGAATCCACTTTTAATGCCATGATGGATCGAATCAAGGAATTGAAAATTCTGGCATATGTTCGCTTAATTCAGGCACAGCAGACAGAGCTGCAGTATTATCAGATTCAGATACGTCCCCACTTTTTCCTGAACTGTATGAAAAATCTGTATGCTATGACCGCTGCCCGGAAGTATACGCAGATGCAGGAAATGATATTGACTCTGTCCGAATATTTAAGGGCGGTTTTAAAGGATCATGATATGATTGTACCTTTGGAAAAAGAACTGGACAGCGTCCGTTCTTATGTAAAGCTGCAGCAGATGAGCAGTGCCAGGCCGCCGGAATATGAGGAGGATGTGAGTCCGCAGCTTATGCAGTTCGGGATACCGCCCATGTCTTTGCTGACCTTTGTGGAGAATTCCTTCAAGTACGAAAAAAGCGGGGAGGGAGCTATGCAGATATTGATTAAGGCAAGGCTGTTCCTGGATGGAGAAGAAAAGTTTGTGAATATCACTATAATGGATAATGGCAAAGGCTTTCCTGAAGAGGTTCTGGAGATTTTGAATGATCCTGAAAAGAGGATGCCGGGAGAACATATGGGAATCAACAATGTGGAGCAGCGTTTTTCTCTTGTTTATCAAAAGCCGTGCAGCTTTGTATACAGCAATATGAATGGGGCCTGTGTGGATATTTTTATACCCTTTGAAGAAGCAAGGCGGCCGACAGTTAATTTATAAGGGAGGAAAGAAACTATGACAGTATTGGTGATTGATGATCAGATACACGTGGTGGAGGGAATTTTGTCTGAGGTATCCTGGGAAAATCTTGGAGTGGACAAGGTTTGGAAGGCTTACAATGCGGTGGAAGCAAAGGGGATTCTTCTGCTTAATAAGGTGGACATTATGCTTTGCGATATAGAAATGCCGGGAGAAAACGGACTTTCCCTGCTGAAGTGGACGCAGGATCAGGGTATGGAGGTGGAATGTATCTTTCTGACCGCCCATGCAGATTTTGTTTATGCCAGGACAGCTATGCAGCTGGGAAGCTTTGACTATATTCTGCAGCCTGCCAGATATGAAGATATCGGGAATGCCATTCTGCGGGCCAAGCAGAGGATCCAGGAAAAACGGGAGCAGCAGAAATTTTATTCCTATGGAAAAACACTTTTTGAGGAGCGTGACCGGATAACGGATCAGCTTTTCAGGGAATGGTATCAGGAACCGGAAAATGGGGAGAGGCATTGTAAGCTGCTGGAGGATATGCAGAAAATGGGGCGGCATATCTGCGATTCCAGTCCGTGTTTTCTTATATTATGCCAGATACTGCGTTGGAACAATGCACCATGGGAAAGGGATTTATTTCGTTATTCCTGTGCGAATATCCTGGAAGAACTGTTTCAGGAATGGAACAGGAAGGTCTATATCGGCTGCCTGAGCCATGAGGAATTTATATTTCTTGTATATGGAGAAGATGGAAAACAGCTGGACAAGGAAGAAACAAGAATGCAGCTGGAACGTTTTTTTAATACTGCTTCCCGTTTTTTCTGCTGTGAACAGGCGTTATATGTGAGTGGTACCGGAATGTTTCGGACGATGCCGGGGAAATTAGAGATCATCAGGCATAAAAATAAGGATAACGTGGCCCGGAAGCCGGGGATCTATGAGGAAGAGGAGAAAAAAGAAACCAAAGCGGACCAAATCCTCCAGCCGGATTTCAGAACCTGGGAAACACTGCTTGTCCGGGGAATGGGGAAAACGGTTTATGAAGAAGCATGCCGGTATCTGCAGGAACTGGCAGATGCGGAAGCATTGAACGCGGAGAGCCTTCAGAAGTTTTATAATGATTTTTACAGGATTATCTGTCTGACGGAAGAAAAGACGGATACATCCTGGGAGGATATATTCCCGGAGGAACAGCAGCGTCAGACCGCCCTGCACGCCTATGAGACGCTGCAGAACATGCAGGTCTTTTTAAAAATCGTAACCTCTTATTTTGCAGAGGAGGAAGAGGACGCAGGAAGAGCGGGAAGCCAGGTAGAGGCTATTAAAGAATATATATACCACCATCTGGACAGTGATATCCGCAGGGAGGATATCGCGGTACAGGTATTTATGAACCCCAATTATGTTTCCCGTCTGTTTAAAAAAGTGGAAGGAATCTCCCTTAAAGAGTTTATTGTCCGTGAAAAGATGAAAATGGCCAGGGCGCTTCTTATCAGTTCTCAGCTTCCGGTGAGTATAGTGGCGCTGAAGGTAGGCTATAGTAATTTTTCCCATTTCTCCCAGGTCTACAGAAAGACTTTCGGTGTCAGCCCGACGGATGAAAGGAAAAAACAGGAGGAGTGAACAAATGCAACAGCAAAAAGTCACTTTTTTGACAATAGACGGCAAATCCTGCAAAGAAGTAATAATTATGACAATAACAGGTTACGAATGAGGCGGAAGCAAAGGATTGGTCATGATATAGTAAAGGCATCAAAAACAAGGGAGGGAATGCAATGAAAAGAAAATGGATTGCAGGTCTGCTTACGGCGGCAATGGTTTCTGCGGCACTAATAGGCTGTGGAGGGAATAAGGAACCTGTGGGTACGGATACAGGTACTGAAGCTGCCGGCATGAAAGAAAGCGCCGAAAGCAGTACAGCACAGAGTACAGACGTATCGGATTTGTCCGGGCAGGAAGAGTATGTGTGTAAGATTGTATGTGTGGGAGATGCCACATCGGAAAGCTGTGAAAAGGTAGCGGAAGCGGCTTCTGAAATTACAATGGCCAAATATAATACCAGAATTGAACTGGTACGTTTAAGCTACGGCAGTTTTGCTGAGGAAGTGAATCTGATGCTTTCTTCCGGAGAAAAACTGGATCTGTTCCCTAATTTCGCGTTTTCTACCATAACAGCGGCGAATACGGGGCAGATTTTAGCACTGGATGATTTGCTTCCGGAATATGGCAAGGATATTTTATCTGTTGTGCCGGATACGGACTGGAACTGTGTGAGCATAGGAGGCCAGATTTACGGTGTACCTAACAACAAGGACAAAGCGGAAGGCTTCGGTCTGGCAATGAGAACGGATATGCTGGAAGCCTCCGGCTATGATATTTCTTCTATTAAGACAGAAAAGGATCTGGAAGGTCTGTTTGCGGCAGTTAAGGAAAAATATCCGGACAGTTATCCTTTGGTTTCCGATAACGGCGGTATGGGTTATTACAATATTACCAGGGATGACCTGGGCGGTGATTTCGGCTGGCTGGAGAACTGTCTGGATGATTCGGAAATGACGGTGGTTGACTGGTTTGAAACAGATACCTTCAAAGAAATCGTTCAGCGCAGGTATGACTGGGCACAGATGGGATATATTATGCCTGATGCGGCTACAAATACTCAGAATGCCTATGAACTGATGGCAGCAGGAAAGGGCTTCAGCTATTTCTACAATACCAAACCGGGAATTGAAGCGGAATGGAGCAGGAAAGTAGGCAAGGACATTACCGTTGTGGAACTGGTGGAGACCTATCGTACGTCTGCATCCGGAATGAATACCTGGTATATTGCACACAACAGCGAGAAGCCGGAGAGAGCCATGCAGGTATTGAATGAAATTTACAGCAATCCGGATCTGAGCAATATCCTGATTAACGGGATAGAAGGCGAAAACTTCCTGATTGACAGTGAAAGAGGCGTGCTGACCTATCCGGAAGGCGTGGATGCTTCCAATACCACCTACAGCAGTGTAGCCTGGGTATGGCCCAATGAATTGATCACGATTCCCTGGGAGGTCGACGGTGCGGATATTTGGAAACAGACGGAGGAATTTAATAATAATGCCAAACTGAGTAAGGCATTTGGTTTTGTATGGGATAATTCCGATGTGCTCAATGAAATTACGGCCTGCAATAATGTAACGGCAAAATATAAAAATGCATTGGACTGCGGTTCCCTGAATCCGGAGGAAGCGGTTCCCAAGATGGTACAGGAACTGAAGGATGCAGGCATTGATACGATTATTGCTGAAAAACAGGCGCAGCTGGATGCCTGGGCAGCACAGCAGTAATCATAAACGGATAGAAAAAGGAACGGAAGGGAAGGGGTGTGGACAAGCACGCTTCTTCCCTTTCCGTTTCAGTAGGAGGGAATCCAGTGAATAGGAAGAGAAGCATAAATTGGAGGCGATACCTCCCTTTATATCTGATGCTGCTGCCGGGAGGCATTTACCTGATAATAAATAATTACCTGCCCATGGCGGGAACTGTGGTAGCATTCAAAAAATATAATTTTCAAAAAGGCATTTTCGGAAGCGAATGGAACGGGCTGAAAAACTTTATATTCCTGTTTAAGACCAAGGATGCGTGGATCATAACCAGGAATACCATCTGCTATAATCTGGCGTTTATTATACTGGGAACGGCGGCGGCTATTACCGTGGCTGTCCTGCTGTCGGAAATCAAAGCGGTCCGGGCCAGGAAGACATACCAGACATTGATACTGCTTCCCTTTTTGGTTTCTATCGTGGTGGTGAGTTATATTGTATATGGCTTTTTAAGTACGGAATACGGATTTGTGAACCACACACTTCAGAATATGGGGAAAGATAAAATCTCCTGGTATTCCAATCCTACCTGGTGGCCTTTGATTCTTATCCTGGTGAACCTTTGGAAAAATATCGGTTATAACTGTGTGTTGTACTATGCAACACTGATGGGAATTGATTCTTCATATTATGAAGCGGCAGTTGTGGACGGAGCGAGCCGCTGGCAGAGAATCCGTTATATTACACTGCCTGCCCTTGCCCCTACCATTTGTATTTTAACGCTGATGTCGGTATCCAAGATTTTTTATTCCGATTTCGGCCTGTTTTATCAGGTGCCTATGAACAGCGGGCCGTTGATTGACGTAACCAATACCATTGATACCTATGTATACAGAGGGCTGATGGAAACCAATAATATCGGTATGTCTGCGGCAGCAGGGCTTTATCAGTCGTTGGTAGGCTTCCTTCTTGTGATGCTGGCAAATTGGGCTGTGAGAAGACAGAACGAAGAAAGTGCACTTTTTTAGGAGAGGAGAGACTATGGTCGAAAGAAATAAAACATTTCAAATACTGGCGAACGGGATTATGGTTCTTCTCGTTATTTTTTGTATGCTGCCGCTTATCCTTCTGTTTTCCTCGTCTCTGAACGAAGAACACGCCCTGATTGTTAACGGTTACTCCTTCCTTCCGTCCAAGCTGGATTTTTCCGCCTATAAATATATTCTGGTGGATTCCACCCAACTTCTTCGGGGATATGGGATCTCGGCTCTGGTTACAATTGTGGGAACTATAGTAAATCTTATTTTTACAACTTTATTCGCCTATCCGCTTTCCAGAAAGGATTTGCCGGGGAAGAATATCATCGCTTTTTTTCTGTTTTTTACCATGCTGTTTAATGGAGGTCTGGTGCCGTCTTATATTATGTGGACACAGAACTTCCATATTAAAAACACCATATGGGCATTGATTGTTCCCAATCTTTTAATGGGCGCTTTTAATGTGATTATGATGAGAACCTATTTTACAGGCAATATTCCTGAGGAAGTGATCGATGCGGCAAGAATAGACGGATCCGGAGAAGGCGGTATTCTGCTGCGGATAGTCGTGCCTATGGCGAAACCTATTATATCCACGCTTGCCCTGCTTGTGGGGCTGGGTTATTGGAATGACTGGCTGAACGGTCTGTATTATATTAACAAAGATACCTTGTACAGCATACAGGTGTTGCTGAACCGTATGCTGCTGGACACTCAATTTTTAATGAGCAGTGCAAGCCAGGGAATGAATATCGATACCAGCCAGCTTCCGTCTACGGGAATTAAAATGGCGATAGCGGTCATGGGAATCCTGCCCATTCTCGTTGTCTATCCGTTTCTGCAGAAATATCTGGTACAGGGAATTACAATCGGTGCAGTGAAGGGCTGAGAAAGGAAGAAAATGACGATAGAAGGGTTTTTACATACAAAAGGGAAAAAAATAGTGGACGGCAGGGGAGAAGAGATTCTGTTGACCGGATGGGGACTGGGCAACTGGCTTTTGCAGGAAGGCTATATGTGGAAAGCTTATGGAGAGCGTTTTGACCGGCCTTCCCGTATTGAAAAAGTGGTGGAGGAACTGACCGGCCGGGACTTCGCAGAGTATTTCTGGAAGGAATACCGGGAAAATTACATACGCAGAGAGGATATCCTGGCTATGGCGGAATTGGGATACAATTCTGTTCGGATTCCGTTCAGCTACCGCCTTTTTATGGAAGACGGACCGGGTATCCACTGGAAAGAAGAAGGGTTTGTATTACTGGATCGGTGCCTTTCCTGGTGTGAAGAAGCCGGAATGTATGCTTTTTTGGATCTGCATGGAGCGCCCGGTGGACAAACCGGGTCGAATATCGATGACTCTGTGGATAACGTTCCCAGATTGTTCATAGATAAGGACTGCAGAGACAAAGCATGTGCATTATGGCGGAAGCTGGCCGGGCGCTACAGAGAACGGGAGGTAGTGGGAGGCTATGATATCCTCAATGAACCTATTGCTCCAGCCGATGCCGGAAACGGGGATTATGATTATCTGATTCCTGAACTGGAACATTTTTATGAAGCTGTGACTGCGGAAATCAGAAAAGAGGATACCGTGCATATGCTGTCCTTCGAAGGTGCCCATTGGGCTGCCGATGTGCGTATCTTCCATAAAAAATATGATGATAATATGGTTCTGCACTTTCACCGTTATGCGGAAATGCCGGACAGAGCCTGCCTGGAACCCTTTATCGAAGCCGCAGACAAGCTGGATGTTCCATTGTGGATGGGGGAAACCGGAGAAAATAGCAATCCCTGGTACGCCGCGTTGTATCCGCTGGCAAGTGCGCTGGGGATAGGATATAATCTGTGGCCTTGGAAGAAAATGGACTGCACCAATTCACCCTGTTCCATAAAAGTACCGGAGGGGTATGAGGAAATTCTAGGATATCTGGAGAAAGGCCCTCATCCCGGATTCGAAAGGGCACAGCAGATACTGGAGGCCTATCTGCAAAATATCAGGTATGAAAATTGTGAACTGCATCCGGAGGTAACCGCCCACGTGTTCCGCAGACCGCCTTTTACGGTACAGGCCGTAGATTTTGATACGGTTCCGGGAGAAGGTATTTCCTGGAAAGGAAACGGAAATCCGGATGATGATAAACTGTACCGGAAGGATACTGCGATGGAAATCCGGGAAATGCATGAGGCAAAGGAAAAGAAGTTCGCTTTTGATTGTGGCTGGGAACGGCTGGGGCTTGTTTTAAAGCCGGATGAATATGTCTGCTATAGCTTTACATGCGGCAGCTGTGCAGAGAGGGAATTAAAGCTGAGGCTAAGCTGCCGTACGGAAGAAGAAGGCCAGCTGCAGATAAGCCTGAAATCCGGCAGCCAAGTAACAACAGCATTCCATAAAGACACCATCGACACAATAATATCCTTAGGAACAATACCCGCCAAAACCTCAAAGGAGACCATAAAAATACATTCATTAAACGCAAAAATCCTATTAATCCAACTGCATATTATCTAAATCCAAAAGGTTATAATGCCTGCCCCGCATTATAACCTTTTTCTTCCAAATATCCCATTATCTTTCAACATTGCACAAAAATTATCAAAAAAATTTATTTTTTTACTCCATATTTCACATCTGCACTTGAGTTTTTCCCTCCGATAAAGTATTATTAGAATACAATTCAATTAAAAAGAAAAGGCGGAAGATATGAGGGAACAGAAGGACCGCTGCATTTTTTTTGTCCTGGAAAATTTCTTTTTCCTTATTCCCCTCCCATTTGTAGACAAAGTGATTGAAAATTCCCTGCCGGAAGAAAGAGAACCGGAGACTGAATTTATAGATCTGTGGGCGGAAAGCGGAAAAAACAGCAAAAACAAATATTGTATTCTCATAAACTGCAAAGAGGAAAAGTTTGGTGTCCCGGCAGCGGAAATTCTGGGTTTCCGGGATATAGCCGAAGGGCAGGTGTGGGAATTGACGGAGCCGGTGCGAGTGAAGAAGAACCGGTATTTGTGTGCTGCCCACGAAACGCAGCTGGAGGATGGGCGGAAGGTGCTGGCCTATCTGCTGGATGTGGATGAACTCCGGCCCTGGCGGAAGGAGGAAGCCTGATGGAATATATTACGGCGGATACAGGCGGCAAAAAGGTTTATATAGAGAAAGACCAGATAGAAACGATTCTGACGAGGCCGGAGGTCTGGCCTGTTCCGGAGGCGGAGGATAATATCCTGGGCCTTTCCGTTTATGGAAATGAGCTGGTGGTTTTTTATCGGGAAGGAACCGTGGAAGAAGCTCCCTGCGGGATTATCATCAGGGCAGGAGAGCGGCTTCTGGGAATCGGAGCGCAGTCATTAGGAGAAGAAAACGTGGATCGGGAAGAGCTGGAAGGTATCATACCCGGGGTTTGGGAGAGAAAAATTGATTAGGCTTAAGGATAAGGAATTCTCCGATATCGTGCAGTATATGCGTGACGAATACGGTATCAATCTGGAGAAAAAAAAGGTGTTGATCGAATGCCGTATGTCCAAGATTCTGGAGCGTTACGGTTTGGATTCCTTTGCCGGATATCTGGATATGGTGCATCAGGATCGGAGCGGTGAAATGGCGGGAGAGATGGTCAATCATCTCACCACCAATTATACCTATTTTTACAGGGAAGCGGATCACTTTGAACGGCTTCAGGATGCAATCCTGCCGGAGCTGCTGGGGCATTCGGTGTCCGGCACTCTGGATATCTGGTGTGCGGGGTGTTCCACAGGGGAAGAATGCTATACTCTGGGTATGACCCTGGAGGAATATAAGCGGATACGGAATGTGACATTAAGGGCCAGAATTCTGGCTACCGATATCTCCGGGAAGGTCCTGGACAAGGCCCGGGACGGGGAATATCCGGTAAAGGAGCTGGAAGGCCTTCCTCCGGAATGGAGAAGGAAGTACTGCGGGGACACGAGCGGCAGAACCTTCCGGGTGGATGAGGAATTAAAGTCCTGTGTCCGTTTCCAGAGACGCAATCTTATGGAACCCATGCCGGCGTCGGAGAGATTTGATATCATCCTGTGCCGGAATGTAATGATATATTTTGACAGAATATCCAGGAACAGACTCATAAAGAATCTTGAGGATGCACTTAAAAAAGGAGGATATCTGCTGATCGGGCACGCGGAACTGCTGACGATAAAGGAAACAAATTTGGAACCGGTATATCCGGCTGTTTACAGGAAGAAAAAGGAATAAGGAAGGATTTGGTGAAGGAGCACATATGGGGAAGAAAATAATGGTGGTGGATGATGCCATGTTCATGAGGAAGGTGATATGCAAAAATCTGCAGGAATGCGGATATACGGATATAATCGAGGCGTGCGACGGGGAGAAGGCTCTGGAGATGTATGCGTTATATAAGCCGGATCTTGTGCTTCTGGATATCACTATGCCGGGAATATCGGGTATTGAGGTGCTGGAAGAAATTCAGAGGGAGGATCCGCAGTCCAGAATCGTAATGTGTTCGGCCGTAGGGCAGGAGCAGATGATCCAGCAGGCAGTGATGCTGGGGGCTAAGGATTTTATTGTAAAGCCTTTCAGGCCGGATGAATTCCGGAGAATTGTCCGGAATGCGATAGAGAGCTGAAAGAATAAAACGCGCAGGTGCGGCAAGCCCCGCCTCTGATGAAAGGAAGCAGAAGGATGAAGAAAAAGTTTGAGGATATGAAAATAGGCGGAAAACTGGTAGCAGCATTCGCTATTATTATCTTCTTATATATCGTCACGATTATTACCGTGATAGCCAATATTAATTCCATGAACGAACGGACACAGCTTCTGTATGACGAACCCTTCGCTAATGTGGAGAGTTCGTTGTGGATGATTGCCAACCTGCAGTCGGTGGGGAAGAATGTCACACTCCTCATTTCAACGGAGGATGTGGTAGATGAAGAGGAGTATCTGGAAAAGACCAGTCAGAATGTAGCGGAAATAGAAAAACAGCTTAAGCAGCTGACTACCGGTTACATAAGCGGAGCGGAAAAGGTTTCCGAGCTGGAGGTCCAGTATGAGGAGCTGAATGTGATAAGGACGAAGGTTCTGGGTCTCAGGGATCAGGGAAAAGATGAGGAGGCCCTTAACTTATATGTCAGTCAGTATGCACCCAAGTTTAATGAGGTAAAGGATACGCTCACGAAGGTTATCGATTTGTCTGCACAGGATGCGGTGGGGCGTCTGGCTGAAGGAAAGAAAATGAATGAACGGATGATTATATTCCTTCTTCTTTTAGCCGCTGTCAGCATTGGCTTTACTATTATCATATGCATCCTCATAACCAGGAGCGTGATACGCCCCGTAAATGAGGTGAAGAAGGCAGCCAATGACATTGCTAACGGCCGGCTTACTACCAAGCTTTCTTATTTTTCACAAAATGAGCTGGGCCAGCTGGCGGAGGATATCAGGAATACTACGGAAGTCCTTAACTTATACGTGACAGAGGTGAAAAAAGGACTGTCTGCCCTGGGGAAGGGTAAGCTGAATTATCATTCGGAGGTGGAATTCAAGGGGGATTTTGTTGCGCTGGGAGAAGCGATGAATGAAATTTCCAGCCTTTTAAGGGAATCCCTGCAGCAGATAGGCAGCAGTGCCGAGCTTGTATCAGGAGGCGCGGAACAGGTGGCCAACGGAGCCCAGACACTGGCGCGGGGCGCGGCAGAACAGGCCGGCTCAGTGGAAGAACTGGCTGTGAGTATCAATGAGATCGGAGATCGGGTCAGGGATAATGCGCAGAACGCGGTAGAATCCAGCAAGCTTTCCAACACGGTGGGAAACAGTCTCAGGGACAGTGACAAAAAGATGCAGGAACTGACACAGGCCGTGGGGCATGTGAAGACAAATTCCAGGGAGATCAATAAGATTGTTAAGGAAATTGAGGATATTGCGTTCCAGACCAATATACTGGCTTTGAATGCTTCTGTGGAAGCGGCAAGGGCCGGAGAGGCCGGCAGAGGTTTTTCCGTAGTGGCCGGTGAAATACGCAGGCTGGCTGCGAAGACGACCTCAGCATCCCAGCTGACGGCGGAACTGATTGATAAGAATTCGGAAGCGGTGGATGTGGGAATAGAATCTGCGGAAGCCACGGCAGAGGCCTTAAAGGAATCGGTGACGGGGGCGCAGAAGGTAAACAGTATGGTTGAGGAAATTTCCGAGGTCTGCGTGCAGCAGTCGGATGCCCTTGCCCAGATTCGGAAGAGCATAGAGCTGATTTCTGAAATTGTACAGGGGAATTCCGCCACCTCTGAGGAAAGTGCGGCGGCGAGTGAAGAGCTGTCCGCCCAGGCTCAGGTGCTGAAGGAAATGGTGGAGCAGTTTGAATTCTAAAAAACCGGCTGAAAAGGGGAGGCTATGAATCAATATTCGGATTTAGATGAAATATCCAGGGATTTTTTGAGGGAGCTGGGCAATATCGGTACAGGAAATGCGGTAACGTCTCTCTCCCATATGCTGATGGAGCCTGTGGATATCGAAGTGCCGGGACTGCAGATTATGAAATATCAGGACTGCTGTTCTCTCCTGCCGGAGGCGGAAGAGTTGATGACAGGAATTATTGTGGGGGTCAGGGGGGAACTGAACGGATTGTTTTTATTCCTTCTGGACGAGACCTTTACCAGGGAGGTCCTGGACACGGTTTTGGGGGAAGAGGAGAGAAATCTTCTGAGCCTGGATGAAATGGAGCGTTCGCTCATATGTGAGCTTGGGAATATTATGTGCGGTTCTTATATCTGTGCCCTTTCCGGGGTGTTGGATCTGAAAATGGAAGTGACGGTGCCCAGTATGAGCATCGATATGGGGCTCGCTATTCTGAGTGTTCCTGTGGCCCATTATTCGAGGGTGAGTGAGGACATTCTGGTGATAGATAACATTTTCCGCATGGGAGGAAAGGCTTTTTCCGGCCGGATATTGTTCCTGCCGGAGCCGGAAGCGCTGGAAATGATGCTTCAAAGGCTCAGGGAGTGACATCATGGATAAAATTTCAGTAGGAATCGGGGAAGGAAAAACTGCCGTAAACCAGCAGATACTTATTTCTTATGCCCTGGGCTCCTGTGTGGGAGTCTGTATGTATGACAGAGATAAAAAAATTGCAGGCATGGCCCATATCGTCCTTCCGGGAAAAGAGTCGGCGGTCAGCAGGGAGAATCCCTATAAATTTGCGGATGAAGGGGTGAAAGAGCTGATACGTGAGATGGAGAGGGCCGGTGCATCCAGAAAAAGGATAACCGCTAAAATAGCGGGCGGGGCGAAAATGTTTGAGACGGCTTCCCGGCAGTGGGAAATAGGGGAGCAGAATGTTGCGGCTGTGAAGCTTGCCCTGGAAAAGGAAGGCATAAGGCTCGTGGCCGAAAATACGGGGAAAAATTATGGCAGGACGATTTTGTTCTTCGCCGGGGACGGTAAACTGGAAGTCAGAACGGTGAGACAGGAAACGGTGGTTCTGTAGAAAATACGGAGGTTAGTTATGGAAACTCGAAACGGACATATTGTGCTTATTGTGGACGACAGTCTGCTCATCTGTGAACAGATCAAAGCATCCTTAAAGGAAGAGAATATTTTTATCACGGAGGCCCATACAGGAGAAGAGGCGGAGGCCATGGTGAAGCAGTACCAGCCGGATCTCATACTGCTGGATGTGGTGCTGCCTGATGCTGACGGGTATACGCTTTTTGACAGGCTGAAGGCGGTGGATCAGAATGGAGCTTCGATTCTGTTCCTCACATCCAAGGATAAGGATGACGATGTGGTAAAAGGTTTTTCAAAAGGGGCCTGTGACTATATTAAGAAGCCCTTTGTCAGGGGAGAGCTTTTGTCCAGAGTACGCGCCCACCTCCAGCTGAAACAGCAGAAGGATGAGCTGAACCGTCAGAACCGTGAACTTCGTTCCAACATGGAAAAATTGAATTATATGGCTTTCAGGGACGGCCTGACAGGACTGTATAACCGCCGGTATGTGGTGGGGGATCTGGTGGATGACATCAAGGATCACAACAGGGAGCAGACCCAGAATGTACTCATTCTTGCCGACATTGATGACTTTAAGAAAATAAATGATACATACGGCCATGATGCAGGTGATATGGCTCTTGTCTGCATTGCCAATATTCTGGAGGGAAGCTGCCGCAAACATAAGGTGGTCCGCTGGGGCGGTGAGGAATTCCTTATCATATTGTTTGACGTGACCAGGGATGAGGCCTTCGGTATCAGCGAAGGAATACGGAAAGAGGTGGAACAGTTCCCGTTTTTTTATAACAATGTACAGTTCAAGTGCAGCCTGACCCTGGGACTCCATACTTATCGGGAGCAGGATGGAATTGAGGAGAGCATCAACTGTGCGGACAAGGCGCTGTACAGAGGAAAGCGTTCAGGAAAAAACTGCAGTATCTGGTTTGAAAATAATTAGCAGGCGGAGAAAATAATGGGATATTTTGATGCGGATGCCGAAGATATGCTGGAGGTTTACCTTCTGGAAACCAGACAGCTGACCGGGCAGTTAAGCGCGGTATTATTGGAAGCAGAAAAAAAGAATGCATTTGCGGAAGAAGATATTCACAGTATTTTCCGCATCATGCACACCATAAAGAGTTCTTCCGCGATGATGGGGCTTCAGGAATTGTCTTCCATGGCCCACAAGCTTGAGGATCTTTTTGGTTATTACAGAGAAACCTACGGAAAAATAGAAAAGGCAGAACCGGAGCTTTTTGATCTGTTGTTCGCAGCCTCCGATTACATAGAAGCGGAACTGGGAAGGATGTCTCAGGAGGAGTATCAGCCTTCCGGTACGGCGGAAATAGAAGAAAGAACAGATGCCTATCTGAATAAAGCAGGAGAAGAGGAACCGGACGGGGCGGAAGAAGAAGAAAAAACGGAAGAAACGGAAAAAATGCCGATACGTCCGCCGGCGGCAGTCCCGGAAGCGCTGGCCGGAAAAAAGGGTACGGTAGTGCGCATCTTTTTTGAAAACGGATGCAAGATGGAGAATATCAGGGCCTTTATGCTGGTCAGGCAGATAGGAAATCTGTGTACGTGTGTGGAAACCTGGCCCGGGGATTTGGACAAATCCGGGGAGGGCAGCGGTTTTATCAGTGAAAACGGGGTGTTTATCCGGTTTGAATCCGAGCACAGGGATGAGGTGCTGGAAAGTCTGAAGAAGGGTCTTTTTGTCGCGGAATGCAGTATTTTGCAGGACGATCAGCCGTCGGCTGCGGAGGAAAGCGCGCAGCAGGAAAAGCAGAAGCCGGAGGATAAAGGGAATTCCGGGGAAAACAGGGAAGCGGAATTTTTTAATGTACGTTCCGATCGTCTGGACCGCCTGCAGAATCTGTCAGGGGAGCTGATGCTTCATATGCTTACGCTGGATACGGAGCTGGAGAAGCATGGCCTGGAGGATATCAAAGAGGGGACCGCACATCAGATCAACCGGCTGATCAGTGAGATGGAAAGAACCGTGATGGAAATGCGTCTGGTTCCCGTAAATAAAATCGTACCCAAGCTGCGCCGCATATTAAGAGATATCTGCAGGGATCAGGGAAAGGAAGCGGAACTGATTCTTCACTGTGAGGATCTGGAGGCGGATAAAAGTGTGGTGGAGTATGTTTCCGAGGCACTGATGCATATCATCCGCAATGCGGTGGATCACGGCATTGAATCCCCCCAGGAGAGGGAAGAGGCGGGAAAGAGCAGAAAAGGCAGGATTACCTTTACCGCGGAGAACACCGTAGGAGAGCTTCGGTTATCCCTCAGCGATGACGGAAAAGGGATTGACGAATTAAAAATACGGGAACGTGCGAGAGAGAAGGGGCTTTTTACCAGACCTGAGGAGGAATATAACAGCCAGGAAATACAGGAGCTGATTTTCAGCCCTGGCTTTACCACAAATGAGCAGGTGACGGAATATTCGGGAAGAGGCGTAGGGCTTGATGTGGTAAAAAATATCCTGGAGGGTGTGGGAGGAAACCTTTATATCCATACGGAATTCGGCAGAGGGACAACCTTTACCATTGTGGTTCCCCTGTCCCTGGCTACTATAGAGTGCATCCGGTTTAAGGTGGGAAGCTACCGTTTTTCCATGCCGGCCCGTCATGTTTTCCAGTTCATGGATTGGGAGAGCAGCAGGGAAAAAAGAGAAACCATTAACGGAAGGGATTATATCCTTTATGAAGACAGGATGCTCCCTCTGATTGATCTGCACCGGTTTTATCATCTGGACGGGGAAACGCCGGAGGATGCCATCGTCATTTATATGAAGGGAAATGAAAAGGAAGGCTGTATTCTGGTGGATTCCATGTACGAGCAGAAGCGTATCGTGGTAAAGCCGCTGCCGCCCTTATTCGGCCTGGATTTCCGGAAAAAAACAGGGATCAGCGGCTGCAGTATCATGGGAAACGGCAAAATATGCGCCGCTCTGGATACGGAAACAGTTATCAACAGATACGAGAGGGAGGATATCAATGGAAGCCTATACTGGCAAAGAGCTTCTCTGCATTCCGGGAAAAAATAAAAGCTATGCTGTGGAAATTCCGTATATTACGGAGTTATGCATTCAGATGCAGCTTTCTTTAATTCCCTGTCTGCCCGATTGTTTTGCGGGAGTCTGCAATTACAAGGGAAATATTGTTCCGGTCGTGGAGCTGGAAGAAGAGAAGGCAGAGGGAAAGAACAGGGATATGGTGCTCATTACGGAATGGGGAAAGTATCGGATGGGAATCCATTTTTCCGGTGAGCCCTATGCCATATTTGCAACAGATAAGGATAAAATCGAGAGCCCGGAGGAAATGGAACCCTCCGGTATCTGGATAGAAAAGGATATTTATAAAAAGGATAACAAGGTTGTTTATGTGATCGATATGGAAAAGTCCATTGAGAGTCTGGTTATTTTCCCATAACATGCGGCCTTAACCGGATAAAGCCGTCTTCCGGAAGCTTCGGGGAGACATCCCGTAGGCTTCCCGGAAAACCCGGGAGAGATGGGCGGTTGAGGCAAAGCCGCATTTGGCTGCGATATCTCCCAGCGGCAGCGTGGTGGTGAGAAGGAGCTGATGCACCTTAGCCAGCCGTACATTATACAGATATTCCAGAAAAGTGGCGCCTGTGGTTTCATGAAAGAGGCGGCAGAAATGATAGCGGCTTAAGTGGACCAGTTCGGCGGCGCCTTCCAGGGAAAGGTTTTCCTGATAATGCCTGTTAATGTAGTGGATCGCTTTTACGATTTCCGGCTGAATGCTTTTTCCCTCCAGAATATCAGGCAGTCCCGCTTTTTCCGTCAGCTCCGTCAGGAACATAAGAAGCTGGAAGATAGAGGAACACAGCAGCTTGCCTGCCAGAAATCCGGTTTTCCGGCGGAACTGCTCCGCTCTTTGAAAGCAGCCCAGAGCCTCCGCAGCCTGTTCCGGAGAAAGGTGCAGGACGCAGGATTCCAGCTTATCCAGAAGGAGCCTTGTTTCCCCTTCTGTCAGAAGGGTATAAAGAAAAGAAGCTGGAAGGTTGATGACATAACGTTCATAATAATCCGAACCGCGGCTTTCGGTATAATGAATTTCAAAGGGCTTTAAAATATACAGATCACCCGGACGTAGGGTGTAGCAGATATCGTTGAGAATCAGGGTACGCTCGCCGGCCATCTGCAGATAGAATTCATAGGTATCATGATAATGCTGTACCTTCATATCATTTCTTCCCGGATTCCGGACATATTCCACCAGAAATTCTTCATATGGGGTAAATGCGGTGTGAAGCATAGGGTTTCATAGCCTCCGTCGTTATCTGAAAAGCAGCGCGCCGTCCTTTCGCCGGAACAGCAAAGGAGCCGATGCCCTGTTATTTTTGTACTTCAGTCCTATTATAGACATATCGATAATAAATAGCAATATTTGAACGGTTTTGGATGCGGAAAAGCATTTTTTTTACGGTATTCTTATTTCTTGCGTGTTAGTATAGTGATATAAGAAATGCTGCGGAAAGCAGGCTGAAGGAGGAACAGTATGAGGTATGTAAACGGTAAAGCGGAGGATCTTAAGATTGCCTACATAGGGGGCGGTTCCCGCGGATGGGCTTGGGGGCTGATGAGTGATCTGGCTGCGGCGGATGACATGAGCGGAAGTGTTTATCTGTATGATATTGATCTGGAAGCCGCCAAAAGAAATGAAGTGATTGGAAATAAGGTAAAGGAACTTAAGGACTGCAAGTCTCCATGGGATTACAAGGCGGTGGAAACCATAGGGGAAGCCCTGCAGGGTGCGGATTTCGTGGTTATTTCCATCATTCCCGGCACCTTTGACGAAATGGAAAGCGATGTACACGCTCCGGAAAAATACGGCATTTACCAGTCGGTTGGGGATACAACAGGCCCCGGGGGGCTGATCCGGGCGCTGCGCGTGGTACCCATGTTTGAAGAAATTGCAGGCGCGATTAAAGAATACTGCCCTGAGGCCTGGGTTATTAATTATACCAATCCCATGACCGTATGTGTGAAGACGCTGTACCGTACCTTCCCGGAAATCAAGGCTTTTGGCTGCTGTCATGAGGTTTTCGGAACCCAGAAGCTTCTCGGAAAGGCACTGGAGGACATCCTGCAGATCAAAGATGCGCAGAGAGAAGATATCCGTGTCAATGTGGTGGGCGTCAATCATTTTACATGGCTGACTTCGGCGCAGTATAAGAATATCGATCTGTTCCCCGTATACCGGGAATTCGCCCTGAAATACAAGGATACAGGCTTCGGAGAGAAAACAGATGAAAACTGGATGAACAAGTTTTTCGATTCCCTGGAAATGGTGAAGCTGGATCTCTTCCTGAAATATGGAGCCATAGCGGCGGCGGGAGATCGTCATCTCGCGGAATTCTGTCCCGGCTCCTGGTATCTGAAGAACCCGGATACCGCTCATTCCTGGGGCTTTAAGCTCACTCCCGTGGCCTGGAGAAAAGAGGATCTGAAAAACCGCCTGGCAAGAAGCGAAAGACTTTACAAGGGCGAAGAGGAGATGGTCATTAACACGACGGGCGAAGAAGGCGTGCAGCAGATGCGTTCCCTGCTGGGCCTGCGTGATCTGGTTACCAATGTGAATATTCCGAACTATGGACAGATACCCAATCTGCCGCTGGGTGCGGTGGTGGAAACAAATGCCCATTTCTGCGCGGATTCCGTAAGGCCAGTTTTTGCAGGGGCGCTTCCGGAAAGTATCTATCCGCTGGTAAGCAGGGTCTGCGGCGTCCAGGAGCTGACGGTGGAAGCTGCCGTCACCAGAAATCTGGATCTGGCTTTCCAGGCCTTCTGCATGGATCCTAATATGGAAATCGGCCTGGATGAAGCAAAATGCCTCTTCGACACCATGGTGGATAACACCAAAGCCTACCTTACCATGTACGAAAGATAAGCTGCCCACGGCAAAATCATAGGAAAAAGTATTGGCATCCTGCCTGAAAAGCGATATACTTAACAACGAAAAACAAAGTATAGGACTGAAACTAGGAGGATGAAGATGAGTATAAGAATTGGTATCCTGGGATACGGCAATCTGGGCAGGGGTGTGGAATGTGCCATCAGGCAGAACCCGGATATGGAACTGGCGGCGGTCTTTACAAGGCGTGATCCGAAGACGGTATCCATTCAGACGGAGGGGGTTCCGGTCTGTAAAATAGAAGAGGCGTTTCACTGGAAGGATAAAATCGACGTGTTGATCCTCTGCGGCGGCAGCGCCACGGATTTACCCGTACAGACCCCGGAATTTGCAGGGTATTTCCATGTGATAGACAGTTTTGATACCCATGCGAAGATACCGGAGCATTTCGCCGCTGTGGATGCGGAAGCGAAAAAGAGCGGAAAAGTGGGAATCATATCCTGCGGCTGGGATCCGGGAATGTTTTCTCTGAACCGTCTGTATGCCAACGCCATCCTTCCTCAGGGAAAGGATTATACCTTCTGGGGGAAGGGCGTCAGCCAGGGGCATTCCGATGCTGTCCGCAGAATTGAAGGTGTGGCCGATGCCAGGCAGTATACCATCCCGGTGAAGGAAGCGCTGGACAGTGTCAGGGCGGGAGAGAATCCGGATCTGACGACCAGACAGAAGCATACGAGAGAATGCTTTGTGGTGCTTGAGGAAGGCGCGGATAAAGAGCGTATCGAAGAAGAAATCAAGACTATGCCGAATTATTTTGCCGACTATGACACCACGGTGCACTTTATCAGTGCAGAGGAAATGGAAAGGGATCACAGCGGCATTCCTCACGGCGGCTTTGTAATACGCAGCGGAAAAACCGGCTGGGAAGAGGAATACGGCAATGTGATTGAATACAGCCTGAAGCTGGATTCCAATCCCGCCTTTACCTCTTCTGTCCTCGTGGCTTTCGCCAGGGCGGCTTACCGTCTGGGACAGGAAGGCCAGAGCGGCTGCAGGACCGTATTTGATATCGCACCCTCCTATCTGAGCGCAAAAAGCCCGGAAGAGCTGCGCAGCACCATGCTGTAGGAGCTGAAACGGCGGAATGACAGATATATGGAAAAAAGAAGCAGCAGGGCTTTTCGGAGAATAAAATCTCCGGGAGGCCCTGTTTGCCTGTTTGGCGGCTGCCGCAGCACGGCGGGTCACCGGGCCTGCAGATCCGGTTGGGCAGGCGGGGCTTTTTGGGCCTGTCGGGAGCCCATCGGGCATAAAGGATCCAATCCCCGGTACTTCCCTGGGGAATTACCGTGACCTTCCTGCCGTTTACAGGGGAATCATACCAGCCGGTAAAACGATATCCCGGCCTTGGGGTGGGAGGAGTCAGATGGATATCCGGTGTGGTGACCATATAACTTTCCGGGTTCGTATGGCTGCTTCCTTCCAGATTTTCATACTGTATGGTATAGAGGGTGGGAACGAGCCAGATCTGGGTTCGGTCATCACTCAGCCGGACTTCCCATCCGTCGAAATCCTGGAGAGGCTTCCGGAAAGCTTGCGCATCACTGTCTGTCAGTATTGGATAGTCTGCGGTCCCTTCTCCCACCACAATGGGATTCCCTTCCGGGTTGGGGGAAACATATCCGGAATTATCCAGCTGAAGAATGGAACCGGAAGTGAGGGCGCCCTCCAGGAAAACGACGGCATCCCGATCCTCAATGTAAAAGCCGTTGGAGATATCCCTCTGCCCTTTTGTATAGAATTCCCCGTTATTATAAACTCCGGGTGCATGGGAAGAGGCGGTATTAAAACCGGTAAGCCCAAAGGCAGCGGCCTGCGTCATATAAACCTGGGAACCGATATCGTTATAAAGGCCGCCTCCCACAGCAGCCGTATTCAGGGAAATATCCCCGGCCTCCATATGGACAGTGCTTCCGCCATGGTTCCAGATCCCGCCGCCCTGCTTTCCGGCGGAGTTGGAGAGGATCCGTGCACCGTTCACATCAAGCACGGAATTCTCAGCCAGGCTGATGCCGCCGCCGTACTGAAGGGCTTTGTTATCTTGAATGCTGCTTCCCACATCCAGCGTTATATGACAGGGTACGGCGCATATCCCGCCGCCGTGTCCGCCGAAGTCACTTTCCTCCATCCCGGCCTGATTCCCGCGGATTTCTGCGGTACCGTCCAGAGTGAGCGAACCATTTTCCGTGTTACAGTAGATGCCGCCCCCATTGCCGATACGGGCAGTATTATCTGCCGTCAGAGTCTGGTTGACGAGACTGAGATTGTTGTCGGCCCCGCCTATCCATATCCCGCCGCCGCTGTTATTGAGCGCAGTATTTCCTGTGATTTGACAGTCATCCAATGTCGTGCTGAGAGTGCCGGAGCCGGATGCAATACGGAGCGCTCCGCCTTCATAACCCGCCTGGTTTCCTGTAAAGCTTACGGAATTGGCGGATACGGTACCAACGCCGCTTCCGTTGCTGTAATAAACAGCGCCTCCGCTGCTCCCGGCCTCATTACCGGTAAAACTGCTGTCTGTAAGCTGCAGCTGTCCGTTTCCATTCATTCCAAGCAGCAGGCCCCCGCCGTGGGAAGAGGCGTTGTTTCCCGTTACCTGGCATCCTTCCATCGTGAATGTGCAGGGAGAAGTACCGTTAAAAAGAGCGAGAGCCCCGCCCTGGGCGGAGGCTGTGTTATTCTCCAATTTACAGGAAGCAAAGGAAAGCAGGGCTTCCTGGCTGTCGGAACGGTTTTGCAGCCACAGTCCGCCGCCGCTGCCCGATGAACCGGAAACGGCGGAGTTCTGGCTCAGGGTGCAGTTGGCTGCCGTAAGAGCAAAGCCGGAATCGGAAAGCAGGTAGAGGGCGCCTCCGGTCCCGGCCTGGTTTTCCAGGATGGACGTATTGTCCAGGGTAATCCGGGCGGGGACGAAAACGGCTGCCATACATATGGCGCCGCCGTTATTGTCGGCCGTATTCCGGATGAGGGCTGCGTCCATGGAAATATCCAGAAGATCTTCTTCATTAGAACTGTAAAAATAGATGCCGCCGCCATGATGCGCCGTATTGGCCGTGATCAGGGCTTTGTCGGTAATTTTAAGAAGAGAAGAGATGCCGCCGCCGTTTCGGTAGCCGGAAAAGCAGATACCGCCGCCGGTGGAGGATGCGTGGTTATCCCGGATTACGGTTTCTTCTTCTATGGTAAGAAAGCTCCCATAGGATGCGGACAGGGAACGCAGGAAAAGACCTCCGCCGTTTGCGGCGTAATTATCTGTAAGGGAAGCCTGCCCGGTTATCGTTATTTTATCCCCGACGGATCCGGAGAACATGGCAGCTGCCCCTCCGGAGGTTTTGGAAACACAGTCCGTGATCAGGGAATCACCGTTCATTTCCAGATAATTGGGGAAGGAATCGCTTGCCTGCAGATAGACACCGCCTCCTTCCGCAGCAGAATAATTGCTGCGCAGAACGGAGGCGGCTTCAAGATAGAGGGAACCGCCGTTTACCCGTATCAGGGAACGGTTGGAGGTATCCTCCTCAGAATGGGCTTCTCTGTTTCCGTCCAGAAGGATGCTGTTCAGATGCAGAGAACCGCCGGAATCAATGCGGAACATATTATCGGTAAGGGAGGCTGCTTTGGTCAGTGTATAAATATCGGGGGAAAGACTGCTGAGAGTTATGTCACGTTGGACTTTCAGAACAGCCGTAACAGATATGTCCGCTGTCAGCTGAATGGAGGAATCGGTACCGGCAAGTGCGGAAGCCAGTTCTGTTTCATTGGAAACCTGAGCCATAAAATATCACCTTTTTCTGCTTAATAACTTATTATATGCCGGCCCGCATACAAAGGAGACAGATAAAGCGCCTGCAGACGGCAGACTGGCCGGTAAAGGACACGAAACACAGGGCACGTCTTTCCTGTAATAATAAAAAAGCAGGAAAATTACCGGAAGATGGAAAAAACATAGATTATATGCTAAAATAAAAAACATATCCGGCTGACAGCATATTCGGAAAATTAGTTTTCCGGCCTGACGGGGAGTCCCCGCCGGGAAGAACAGGCTGCGCGGACGCAGGTTTCCTGCGACCGCAAGCTGCTCCAAGGTACATCAGCACACTTCCGTGTGCACACCGCCTTCGGCTGTACATTTCCGCAGCTTACGGAATCGGTGTATTGTGTCGGCCGGATATCCATGCAACGCTGTACCAGGCTTCCGGGCCTCCGGCCCGGCAGCTTATTGCGCTGCTGCCGTCATACGTAAGTCAAATACCCCGCCGCAGGCAGGGAGGCGTCATATGCCTGTTTGGTTCACTGCCCGCGGGGATAAGAGATAAGATCGGTATCCGGAAAGGAATCCTGTTATGGGAAATTCACCGCTTTGGAAATATTGTACCAGGGAACAGTGCCAGGATTTTATCCTGTCTCTCCGGCTGATCCCCGGAGGAGAAAAAATGAGCCGGAAAAAACAGCTCTCCTGCCTGTATACACTCAGCAACAGGGGGAGCAGGAATTACCGCCGGGTGACAATAGATAAGAAAGACGGAGGCAGCCGGACGCTTCTTGTTCCCTGCGGCCTTCTGAAAGGGGTGCAGAGGAATATCCTGCATCATGTGCTGGATGAAAGACCGGTATCCTCGTGCGCCCAGGCGTATCGCAAGGGGACAGACATCCGCGGGAATGCATCCTGCCATCTGGGAAAGAAGCTGGTCCTGAAGCTGGATATCAGCCATTTTTTTGACAGCATCCTTTTTCCCCGGGTATACGGAGCCGCTTTTCCCGAAACCCTGTTTCCCCCGGCGGCAGCGATGCTTCTCACAAGCCTGTGCTGCTGCAATGAGAGACTGCCCCAGGGCTCGCCCGCATCCCCGGCCATTTCCAATCTGGTGATGCGCCCCTTTGACATATATATGGATGGCTGGTGCCGGGAACGGGGAATCGCTTATACCAGATACTGTGATGATATGACCTTTTCCGGTGATTTTGATGCCGCCGCGCTATGCAGCAAGGTAAGAAGTTATCTGGAAGCCATGGGTTTTACTTTGAATGAAAAAAAGACGAAGCTGCTTACCGGGGACGTACGTCAGTCGGTAACGGGTATCGTTGTGAATGATAAGCTTCAGGTTTCCCGGGAATACCGGAAAAAGCTGCGGCAGGAGGTCTATTACTGCAAAAAATACGGAATTGACGCGCATCTTGAGAGAGTGGAGGCGGACACGGGAATCCGTTGGGAGAAAGAGCGTTATATCTGTTCCGTGCAGGGAAGGCTTCGTTTTGTGCTGCAGGTGAACCCGCAGGATGATGAATTTGCGGGCTACTGCAGGGAATGGAAAGAGCTGTTTATGTAAAACAGAGGATATAAACGGAAAGGAGGGATCAGGAATGGCGGATAAAAAAAGAAAAACAGGTTCCGGACTGCTTTGTGTGACGCTCATCCTGGTCACTCTTTTTTCCGCGTTCTTCCTCATCCGTGAAGCGGGGCATGACTGCTCCGGAGGGAATTGCCCCATCTGTGCCTGCCTTCGTCAGGCGGAACAGAATCTGAAGCAGCTCGGTACGGGAATTCCAGCATGTGCGGCCGTAATTCCGGCTGTTTTTCTGTTTTCGCAGGTTTTGTCCGGTGCGCCGGACTGCCTTTATTGTGATACTCCCGTAAGCCGTAAGGTGAGACTGAATAATTGAGAAAACCTCCTTTGAGGAGCGTATGCTTACCTTTCTCAGGAAAGGAACAGGCACTCCTGTATTTTTGTACTGTAAAACAGAATAAACGGAGGTTTTTATAATGAGGATAAAAAGAGGTATCTGTCTGTCCCTTTGCGCTTTTTTCATCTGCGCCGCAGCAGGCTGCGGAAAGGAGGAAGAGTCACCGGAAGTGTTCTTATCGCAGGAGCCGTCTGCGCAGCAGGAGGAAACGGAATGGAATGCTGCACAGATCAATGCGGACATGGATGCGGATGTGCTGAACACGGCTCCCGCTGAGACTGCGGCGGGGAATGGTGTATCCGGCAAAGACGCGGTGGACGTGGATCTGACGCAGCTGAGCAGTACCATGGTATATTCGGAAGTTTATAATATGATGGTTTACCCCGAACAATATGTGGGGAAAAAGATTAAAATGGAAGGGCAGATGTCTGTTTATGAAAGCCCGGATCAGGAAGGCAAACACTATTTTACCGTAATCATAGCGGATGCAACGGCATGCTGCCAGCTGGGAATCGAGTTTATCCTGAAAAACGGTTCCGAAGATCCTGCGGATTATCCGGAGGCCGGGACGGAGGTTTGTGTGGCAGGGGAATTCCAGCTGTATGACGAGGACGGAGAAACGTACTGCCATTTGGTTTCATCGGATATCCTGGAATAGGGGCCGGGGTCTTTTTTCCCGGTATCCGGCTTTATGTATGCGCCTGAACGCGCAGATAGGGGGAAAAATGTATAGTCTGCTGCTTGTTGATGATGAAAGACTGGAACTGGAAACGCTCAGAGATTATATTGCCTGGGATGAGCTTGGTTTTGACCGGGTTTATACGGCGAGGGGCGGAAGAGACGGTTATGATAAGGCATTGAGGCTGAAGCCCGATGTTATGATCACGGACATTCATATGCCGGTTATGAACGGTATCGAACTGGCGAAGCAGCTGTATGCGGACGGATGCACCACTAAGGTCATTTTTCTCACAGGCTATGATGAATTTGAATATGCCAAGGCGGCCCTTCAGGTGGAGGCAGTGGATTATATATTGAAGCCTTTTTCCTTTGAAAAGATAAGGAAGGCGGCAGAGCGTGTAAGGGAGATTCCGCATCAGGAGGAACTTCTTAAAATGTCCGTCAGAGTATATGGGAAAAAGCTTCTGTGCAGGGTGATTGACAATGACGGGGAAACCGGAAGAGAGGCATGCAGGCAGTTCCTGGATGTCTGTGAATGGGATAAGGAAGAGTGGTTCGGCCTGATTACCACAACCGCCGGATTGGACGACACGGTGATAGAACAGGTGGAAAACAGCCTGTCTGAAGTGGTGTATTCCATCCGGGGGGGGGTAAAAGGTGTACCTATTTTCTGGTCCGTTACTTTGTGGATTACAGGGAATCCGCGGAGCGTATATGCGCCAGGCTGGAGCAGCTGGGCCTGCATGCCGCCGTGGTTTTCTATCCGGAGAAGCTTTCGGTTGAACAGCTTTATGGTACGGTCAGATATTTGGAAGGTTTGCAGGAGTTTCTTTTTTATGTGCCGGGGGGCACTGTAATCAGTTCCGAGGAACTGAAGCAGGAAATCCCGCTTACGGAGGGGGAGGAAGAAAACAGGGAGATATACGGCCGGATACTGAGAGAGATGAAGGAACTCCTTCATATCCAGTGTCCGGAAAAGAAAGCGGATAAGCTGGAAACGTATTTACTGGAATATTGGGATCAACTGAATAAGGAGCCGAGAAAATGTTTTTATGTCCTGGAGGAAATGAGTTTCTTCCTGTCGGAGCTTTATGATGCCTGCGCGGCACGGAAAAAGGATGCGGATTTTCCGGGCAAAGCGGAACTGAGGAACGACATTTACCGCGCGGTGAATGCAGAAGCGCTCAGGAAGCTCTGCCTGGAATTCGGCCTGACCGGCATCAGAAGGCTGAGTGACAGGAAACAGGAGGAGAACCGGCGGGGAGAGTACGTGGTGAGCAGCGTGAAGCAGTTTGTGGAGGCCCACTATGGAGACTCCATCTGTCTGGAGGAACTGGCAGCAGATATCGGACTGAGCCCTAACTACGTAAGAAGCCTTTTTAAGGAGAGTGAAGGGATCACGATAAATGACTGGATAGTGGAATTCCGGATGGGTAAGGCGTGCGAACTTCTCAGAGACAGAAGGCTGAAGGTAAAAGAAATCAGCCGGATGGTGGGATATGAAAACAGTTCTTATTTCTGTTCAGTGTTTGCCAGACGTTTCGGGGCGTCTCCCAACGAGTACCGGGGAGAAATACTGGGCTGAGCCAAAGAGGCTGTTTCATGTCCATATCTTTAGAAGATACGGAGGAAACAGCCGCTTTTTTGTCGGACATGGGGATGGCCCGCAGAACGCGCCATCCGGCGGTTATCCGGGGAAAACACCCGGAGGAGGGGAGGACAAGGGATATGCGCAGTATCAAGAGGGCTTTAAAAAATATTTCTCTGCGGTGGAAATTTTTCTTCGGGTTTCTGATTACCTCCATGGTGCCGATCGTCGGCTTCGGCGCCTATGCCTATATGAATACGGAAAATATACTTCTGGAGCAGAGCTACAGCAATATGGAGGAAAACCTTGCCAGGGCCAGCAATAACATGGACATGGTCCTGGAGGGCTATGAAAATGCGTCCTCGCTTATTTTTATGAACAAGCAGGTCCAGGATTTGATTTCCGTGGATTTTACCAATTATGGCTATGAGGATCTGTATTATTATCTGAAAAGCTACTTCGGTACGATGATGGCGATCAATTCGGATGTGAATACCTTTTCCATATATACGACCAACCAGACGATTGCCCAGGATTATTATTTTATCTATAAGGTGGATGAGGAAATCGAGCAGGAAGGCTGGTACAAAAGGGCGAGGGAAGAAAACGGAAAGCCCGTATTTATGAGGGGAGGCATAAACAAAGACGGCAAATATGTATTTTATCTGGTGCGTTCCCTGGATTATTACAGCTATGGGAGCCTTCGGAATGTCCTGCGGATGGAGATCGATGACAGGCATCTTCTCGGGATTATTTCCGAGGTGTCCGGTGATGATGAAATGATAATTCTGGATGATGAAAATTATGTGGTATCCAGTACGGACAAGACTCTCATGGGGTGCTCCGTCTATGACATACTGGACGGCTATGAAGGAGAAATAGGGAACAACAAACGGGATACAGCGGTATATGACGGCAAGGAAATGCTGGTCAGCTCCGTCACAAGTCCCCAGGGCTGGAAAATTCTTTCGCTTGTTTCCGTTCCGATGCTGGAAATGAATATCAGGACCTCCGTAAAAAATGTCATATTATTTGCTCTTCTGGCTGTCATAATGTCCGTTGTTTTTTCCGCCGTCATCTCCATTCTCATTACCCGGAGAATCAAGGAGCTGACTAAATCCGTTGAAAAGATGAAGGACGGGGTGTTCGGGGAAAGAATAGAAGACGGCGGACGGGATGAAATCGGGATACTGGCGGAGGTCTTTTCCGATATGAGCTTTATGGTGAAGCATCTCATCAAGGATATTTATGAAAAAGAGCTGATCCGGAAGGCGGCAGAGCTGAACCTGCTGCAGGAACAGATTAATCCCCATTTCCTTTATAACGTCTTATCCTCCATATCCTCTATGGCCATGCGCAGCGGAAACACGGAAATAATGGATATGGTGGAACACCTGGCCCTGTTTTACCGGATTTCCCTGAACAAAGGGAAAAATATTCTCAGTGTGAGGGAAGAGGTGAACCTCCTTGAGAATTATCTTCAGCTGCAGAAGGTACGATTCGGAGAGGCTATTCAGGTCGCCTATGATCTGGATGAAGAGCTGATGGACTGCCGGATCATTAAGCTTATCCTTCAGCCTCTTGTGGAAAATGCCATACATCATGCCATGAAGGATGAGACTGCGATTTTGCATATCGGAATTACCCTGCGGCGGGAACAGGATCATATGCTGTTTATCATTACCGACGACGGCGTGGGTATGGAGGCGGAAACCGTAGAGGAAATCAATACGGAAATCCGTAATGCGGTGAGGGGCTTTGGCCTGAAAAACGTGTCTATCCGGATTCAGCTTCAGTACGGGCAGGCCTATGGGGTAAAAGTATACAGCAAGGAGGGGGAAGGAACACAAATTTATATCAAACTGCCGATTATCAGAGAGCAGAAGGATTTGCAATTGTAATATTTTTATATAAATTGTTGAATGTTGATATAAAAATCCCTCATTATTTCTATAAATGTACAATATTTATATAAACTGTAAAATTTTAATATGTATAAGAGGTAAAAATTGACTTATTATATGCATGTAAAAGTTATTAAGTATACATATTATACAGAGAAGGAGAGGGTACTATGAAAAAGGCTATAGCAATGTTTTTGACCCTGGCAATGGGAGTTACCATGCTTGCCGGCTGCGGCAACAGCAGCAGTACAACAGCCGGGGGAGGGGAAACACCGGCGGCAGGCACTGCCGAATCGGCAGCAGACAGCGGGGAAACACCAACACTCACTTTTTTTGACAAAAACTCGGGCTCCAAGCAGTTTGACGACCCTGTTGCCCTGGAACTGATGAAACGCACCGGAATTAATATCGAGGTGGTAAATCCTACGGGAGACCCCGCAGAAAAGCTGGCGCTGATGCTTGCAGGAAAGGATTACCCGGATATCGTCCTGATGGACAGAGGAAGCGATATTGTAAATAAATACATCGAGGCGGGGGCACTGGTAAATCTGACGGATTATCTGGATCAAATGCCCAATGTGACGGAAATGTACGGCGATACACTGAAGAAAACGAGATGGACTGACGGGCAGAATTATTATTTGTCCAACTGGTATGGAATGGATCCCGACCCGGTAAACGGATTTATCCTCAGATATGATATCATGTGTGAGCTGGTGGGAAAGGACAGGGCGGACAGCGATGAGCCTTTCACTACTTCTGAGATGATGGATATATTCCGGCAGTACAAAGAAAAATATCCGGAGGTTGACGGAAAAGAAACCTTTGCCCTTACCCTGGCGGATGAGCAGGACAGCAAGAACGCAATCCTCGGCATGTACGGTATGAAAACTTACTATGAGAAGGATGGACAGCTTTACTGGGATATCAGGGATCCCAGATATCTGGAAGCCATGCATTTCATCAACGGCGTGCATCAGGAAGGCCTTCTGGAAAAGGAATGGGTGTCCAATAACGATGAGCTGTTCAACCAGAAGCTGGCAACGGGAAATATCTTAGGCTATATGGGAGCCTATTGGAATGCATGGACAGCCAATTCCAGCCTGACCTCCACGGTCGGAGAGGATGCAAACTATCTGGCATATAAGGTGGTTCCGGACGGATACGACGCAGACAAGACGACACTGGGCGGACGTTCTTCTTTAGGCTGGGATGCCATTGCCGTAACCAACAACTGCAAGAACCTGGATGCCGCCCTGAAGTTCATTGATTACTGTGCGAGCCAGGAAGGCCAGGATCTGCTGTTATGGGGAATTGAAGGGAAGGACTGGACAAAAGACGGCGATACCTATGTTCCCAATGAGGAGGTACTGGACGGCCTGCAGAATAATCTGGAAAAAACAAGAGAAGAGACAGGTATTACCAGGTGGACATGGTTTGTAAGAAATGCCTCCACTCATAAGGACGGCTCTCCCTGCCGTATGCAGATGTCCAGAAAAGATATTACCGCAACCTGGGCGGAAAAGAATCTGACAAATACCTACTGGGATACCGCTGAATTTGACAACCTGATTCCTACGGGAAATGATCCTGTCGCCCTGAAAGCCCAGAAGGTACAGGATATTATCAAGCAGGCATACCCCAAGATGATCAATGCGGCATCGGATGAAGAGCTGGATAAGATTTATAACCAGATGATAGCGGACTGTGACGCGGCGGGCATGGAAGAGGTAGAAGCGAAAATCAATGAAAATTACCAGGCGCGTATGGCTATATGGAATGCGGAAAACTAGAAGGGCGCGTAAACTGAACAAAGAGAACAACAGGAAACGCGGTTTATAAAAACCGCGTTTCTTAAAAAAGGGGGTAACAATATGGCGAAAAGCGCTGCGGTAAAGCCGCCGAAAAAACCGCTGAAGAACAGGCTGTGGGATCAGCGGTATCTGTTTCTGCTGATGCTTCCGGCTGTTGTCTGGGTGGTGTTTATATGTTATGCGCCGATGACCGGCCTGTACATGGCATTCACCAATTATTCGCCCACAACGGAAGGCTACTTCCATGATCTGCTGGGAGCGCCGTTTGTGGGGCTGGACTGGTTTGAATATTTCTTTCAGAATGACTTTGTTATGATAATGCGCAATACGCTGGCTACCAGCCTTCTGACGCTGCTCTTTTCTTTCCCTGCGCCCATTCTTATAGCGATTTTCCTGAATGAGGTGCGCAGCATGCGTATGAAGAAATTTGTGCAGACCGCATCCTACCTTCCCTATTTTATTTCCTGGGTTATTGCGGCGAACATTTTCCTCACCTTTCTTTCCGGAGACGGTGTGGTAAATGATATTCTTCAGTTCTTTCATTTTACGGACGAGGATATCCTGTTTTTCCAGAAGGGCCCCTATTTCTGGTGGATTATAGCGATAGCCAATACCTGGAAGGTTATGGGCTATAATGCGATCATCTATCTGGCTGCCATTTCAGGAATTGATCAGGAACAGTATGAGGCGGCGGAGGTGGACGGTGCCAACCGGGTGCAGAGGATTCTGCATATCACCCTTCCGGCAATCCGGCCTACTATCTGTATCCTGCTTATCCTGGCTGTGGGAGGTATCCTGAATACCGGCTTTGAACAGCAGCTCCTGATGCAGAATGACTCCATACTGAACTATTCGGACGTACTTGATACCTATGCATACCGCTATGGTATGAAAAACGGAATGTATTCCTATGGTACCGCCGTTGGATTGTTCAAGTCCATTGTGTCCTTTATCCTGGTGCTGAGTGCCAACGGGATTACCAAGAAACTGAATGATTCGGCACTGTTTTAAGGGGAGGATAAGCATGCGGAAAACAAAAATCGGAAATAAAAGCAAAGAAGACTGGATACTGGATATTCTTAAAGTTATTGTACTGTCCATTGTTACTATTATAACGGTATATCCGTTCTGGAACATTTTCATTATATCCATTAATGATGCGACGGACGCCATACGCGGGGGGCTGTATTTCCTTCCCAGGAAGCTGAGCTTCTCCAGTTATCTTGAGATACTCACCAAAAAGACCTTTCTGTCATCCATCAAAGTAAGTGTGGCAAGGACGGTGATTGGTACGCCCATAGCGGTGCTGGTAACCTCCATGCTCGCCTATGCGCTGTCCAGAAGAGATCTGGTAGGGCGGAAATTCTGGAACCTGCTGTTTATTTTTACCATGTATTTCGGCGGCGGCCTGGTTCCCTATTATATGGTTTTAAAGGGAATCCACATGCTGAATACGTTCTGGGTATTTATTTTCCCGCTGATGATGAGCGTATATAACATGATTCTGGTCCGTTCCTATGTGGAATCCATGCAGGAATCACTGTTTGAAGCTGCCAAAATAGACGGGGCGACGGATCTGACCGTATTTTTCCGGCTGGTCCTGCCTTTGTCAAAACCTATTCTGATGACTATCGGGCTGTTTGTCGCGGTAAACCAGTGGAATTCCTGGTTTGATGCATATCTGTATACCTCCGCGCAGAGCCTGAAGCCCATGCAGTCCGTCCTGGTGGAAATCCTGAACCAGTATCAGACCGGCGGAAGCGTATCCCAGCAGATGTCAAATGCCAAATCCGGTATGACGGTAACTCCGGACAGCATCCGTATGGCGGCTACTATGGTGGCAACCATACCGATTATCATGGTTTATCCGTTTATTCAGAAATACTTTGTCAAGGGAATCATGCTGGGGGCGGTCAAGGCCTGATTCAGCATTCCTGCCGGCGGAGAAGTTTGGGTTTAATGGGGGTTAATTATGGCTTATAATATAGGAAATGAAAAAATTCGTATTCTCCTGAATCAGGAGGACGGTACCTTTTGTGCAGAGCTGGCAGGGGGAAGGCTTCTGCATATGTGTACCGAGGTAAGGCTGAAGGACGGGAGGCTTGTACGTTCAACGGACTTATGGAGACATGAGGTGTCGGAATCGGAAGGGGAGGAACTGCCGGGAGCCTGCCGGAAGGCGTTTTTTATCCATACAGGGGATCAGGACTGGAAACTGGTGCAGGAGTTCTGTATCTACGAGGATTATTTTACGGCTTCCACCGCATTCTGCAGCGGCAGTGAGGCGGAGACAAATTATATTGCGCCGTTCTGCCCTGCGGGGGAAGAGGGAGAGGTGATTCTCGGAGACGGGCCTTTACGGTTTCTCAGCGCACCCTTTGATAATGACAAATGGGCTAAGTTTGTGGAATATCCGGTCGCGTATTCCCGTATGTCCTATGAGTTCACGGTACTGCATGAGGAAAACTCTGAGGGAGGGCTTGTGCTGGGGTCGGTGGATCATGATCACTGGAAAACGGGATTTACGGCAGCTGTTAATGAAAGCAGCGGGAAAACGGAAATCACTGCGGTATGCGGTACGGCCACAGAAGATACCAGGGATCTGAACGGCATCAGACATGGATATCTGCGGGGAACAGAAATTAAAAGCGCCCGCATTTTCGCAGGCAGTTTTGACTCCTGGCAGGAGGGTTTGAAGCTTTACGGCAGGTGCAATGCGGCCATCCGGCCTGCGCTTTCGTGGAAAGGGCCGGTTCCTTTCGGATGGAACAGCTATGCGGCGCTGATGCCCTTGATTTCTTATGAAAAATATAAAGAAGCCAGCGACTTCATGAAGAGCATCCAGGATACGTTCCACGATGCGGAAGGCATGCAGTATATTGACTACGATGCAGGCTGGGAACGGTTTACCAACCGGATGAAGGATACGGTGGAATATGCGGAGGCGAACAATCAGAAGCCGGGAGCCTATTTCAGCCCCTTTATCGTTTTGGAGCCCTGGTTTGAAAAAGAGGTGCCGGGAACGGGAGGCAACTACCTGTACCGCGATTTGCTGTTAAGGGATGAAAAAGGGGAAATACTGCCGCCTGTAGACGGCCTGTACTCCCTGGACGCCACACATCCCGGCGTACTGGAATATATGGAATATGTGACCGGAAAGCTGATACAATGGGGGTATAAACTGGTAAAGACAGATTTTGTGGGCCATGGCTGCCGGGAGGGTGTTTTCTATAATAAGGATATCACTACCGGTGTGGAGGCTTATAATTATGGGATGAGCCATTTTGTACGCTGCCTGTCGGAGGAAAGAGCCGGTTATCCCATCCTCATCAGCCTTTCCATCGCGCCGATCATGCCCCATGGCTACGGGCATGCCAGGAGGATTTCCTGTGATTCCTTCGGAAGCCTGGATCAGTCGGCCTATCTGAATAACTGCATCACCTATCTGTGGTGGATGAATGACTGTCTGTACCGTTTTAATGACCCGGATCATATCGTGACTTATAAAACCTATGATAAGCATTCCACCACATTGGAGGAAGGGATTACCCGTTATAATACGGGAGTCATCTGCGGCGGGCTGATGCTTGCCAGTGATGATTACGGGATTCCGGAAGCCTGCCGGCGTTCCCGTCTGGTGCTCACGAATGAGGAAGTCAATGAGGCGGCCGCGAAAGGAGGAGCCTTCCGTCCGGTTTCCGGTGCCAGGGGTGAATCCGCGGCGGATGTGTTCATGAGACCGGAGGAAGACGGGATTCTGCTCGGAGTCTTTAATTACAGTCTGTCGGAGGAACGGCATATGGATATTCCCGTGGAGAAGCTGGGGCTTTCGGCGGAAGAATGCTATATGGTGAGGGATCTGTGGAGCAAGCGGGAAACGGAAGTCCGGGACGGTCATATACATGTGAGCCTGATACCTGCGCAGTCTGCGATACTGCGTGTCAAAAAAGGGAAGAATGGAAACTGAAAAGAATACACCTGCATGAGCGGGGGATGGGAGTGAATATGAACATAGATTGGGGCGGTTTACAATTAAATGAAGAGACAGGGTGCTTTTCCATCTGTTTTTCTGGAGGGGAATTTAAGAATCTGCATGCACAGGTCAGGCTGCAGGATGGCACCTGTCTGAAAACAACGGACATGAAGCAGCATACGAAGAGGGTCAGCGAGGAAAAAACAGAGATCGGCGGCTGCCGCAGGGAAGAATTCATTCATGAGGACGGAGGCCGGATAAGGCTGATTCAGCAGTTTGATGTGTATGCGGATTACATAACCATCCGTCTGCTGGCGGAAGGTGAAGATGTGCTCAGCACCAATTGCATGACTCCGCTGTACGGCTGTGGGGAGGAACCGGTGCTTGTGATGAAGGAAAAAGATATCCGTTTTCTTTCAGTGCCCTTTGACAACGACAAATGGGCGAAGTTCGTGGACTATCCGGTGAAATATTCCAGGATGTCCTATGAATTCACAGTAGTTCATCCGGAGAAGGGAAATGCAGGACTGGTCATGGGATCCGTGGATCATGACTGCTGGAAGACCGGTTTTCAGGCGGCAGCGGACAAGGATGGCAGCATTGTGGAATTCCGGGGGATTTCCGGCGTGGCTACGGAGGATACCAGGGATTTGGACGGTGCGGAGCATGGCTGGCTGAGCGGGACACAGGTGTGCAGCTCCCGTATTTTCCTGGGCTGGTTTGAGGATACCCGGGATGGGCTGCAGGCCTTCGGAAAAGCCAACGCCGCGGTGAAACCGGCGCTGCCCTGGGAAGGCCCCGTGATTTTCGGCTGGAACAGCTGGGCGGCACTTATGGGAAAGGTGACCTTTGAAAAATACAAAGAAGCCTGTGATTTCATGAAATCCATCAAGGATACCTATCAGGGCTCGGATGGAAAACAGTATGTGAATTATGATGCGGCCTGGGGTCGCTTTACCAATAAAATGAGGGATTCCGTAGCCTATGCGGAGGCGAACGGGCAGGAGCCCGGAACGTATTACAGCCCGTTTATTACCCATGAACATCAGTTTAAGCAGGAAGTGCCCGGGACCAATGGAAATTATCTGTTTGAGGATCTGCTGCTTCGGGATAAGGACGGGAAGATCCTGCCTCAGATTGACGGTCTGTATTCCCTGGATCCTACCCATCCAGGCACGATGGATTATATTTCCTATGAGACGGATAATATTATCAAATGGGGATTCCGGAGTGTGAAGACGGACTTTGTCGGACATGGCTGCCGGGAAGGCATATTTTATAATAAGGATATCACCACAGGCGTTCAGGCATTTAACTTCGGAATGAGTCATTTTGTGGAATGCCTGTCCGAAAAGAGAGCAGGCTACCCGATTTTTATAAGCCTTTCCATTGCACCGATCATGCCTCACGGCTACGGGCATGCCAGAAGGATTTCCTGTGATGCGTTCGGGAGCCTGGATCAATCGGCTTATCTGAATAACTGCATCACCTATCTGTGGTGGATGAATGACTGCCTGTACCGCTTTAATGATCCGGATCACATCGTGACCTATAAGACCTATGATAAGCATTCCACCACTTTGGAGGAAGGAAGGACCAGATATCATACAGGTGTGATTTGCGGAAGCCTGATGCTTACCAGCGATGATTACGGGATCCCGGAGGCCAGGGAACGGGCCAGGGAAGTGCTGACCAATGAAGAAATCAATGCAGTTGCCAGAAAAGGAGAAAGCTTCCGGCCTGTTTCGGGTGCGCAGGGAGAGTTCGCTGCGGATGTTTTCGCCAGGAAGGATGAGGATGCTGTTGTGGTGGCTGCGTTCAATTACAGTCTTTCCGATGAGCGTCAGGTAGTGATACCGGTGGAAGAGATCGGGCTGGAGAAGGGGCAGCGCTGTAAGGTGAAGGATCTGTGGACGAAGAAGGTGACGGAATGCGAGGATGGGTATGTGCGGATTAAGCTTATTCCGGCACAATCTGTAATGATTAAGGTTTATTCTTAAGGGCGTTGTTGTCCGGCGGGAGGGCGACAGGAGGTACATCACAGGGGACTCCCTTCGCATTGGGGTATCCGCCTGCTCCCCTCCTTCCCTCTCCTCCGTCTCTGGCCGCGTGCCTTATATCTCTCCATGGGCAGACAAAAAAAGGGCGCAGTTTCTAACCATTTTATTTCCATAATCAGCAGCCAACGCGGCTGAACTCCTCCCGTTGGTCGTCAGACAGTGCCGCTAAGGGCGGGCAGCAGATTATGGAAATAAAACGGTAAGAAACTGCGCCCTTTTTTTGAGATGCCCATGGAGAGATATAAGGCACGCGGCCAGAGACGGAGGAGAGGGAAGGAGGGGAGCAGACGGATACCCTAATGCTGGGGAGTCCCCTGTGATGTACCTCCTGTCTTGATGAAGTGGGAAGGTTGGGAGAAAGAGAGTTTGTAAAAGGGGAGGTACAGATAAATGTGGAAATTGTTATTATATGGGTGTATAATGTAGAACGTAAATTAGTTTGATCCTGGCGGAGGTTTGTGTAGGGCCGGGAGTTTAAGGTAAGAAAGGGGAAAAATATGGGAGAACAGGTAAAGGGGTTGGCACATGTGGCATTTAATGTGTCGGATATGGACAAGGCAATTCAGTTTTATCAGGATGTGCTGGGATTTGAAAAGGCATTTGATCTGAAGAATCCGAAGACGGGGGAGCCTTGGATTGTGTATCTTTATGCAGGGGGGAATCAGTTCGTTGAATTGTTTTATGGCGGGGTGAATTATCAGGAGTATAAGGATGAGAATATCGGATTTTCTCATACCTGCCTGGAAGTGGGGGATATTCATGAAATCGCTGATCGGATTGTAAAGGCGGGCTGGGTGCTTGATTCCCAGGTGTCACAGGGAATGGATATGAACTGGCAGTGCTGGACGCATGATCCGGATCATAATCGGATTGAGCTGATGCAGATGGAAGCGGATTCCTTACAGTATCAGTTCCTTAGAGAGCATAATTTGTTGTAGGAAGGAAAAACCTGGTGCTGTGTTGATTGCGGCATCAGGTTTTTATTGGTTTTATTCATATTTGGAAAAATAGCCTGCGCTTGAGAAAGCGTATTTCTGGCTCTTAATTCTTTTGGAAAAGGCAAAGGGAATGAGGATCAGGAAGATGATTATAAATAGTACAATAGCAACTCCAAGGATGGCCTGAGACGCTGTGAAGGGATTTTCCGACAGCCAGAGGCATCCGTAAACGCTTAAGGGTAAAAGGCAGATGTATGAAGTAATAGTTCCTGGTCCATACAGCGTTTTTTTACCTTTGTCTTTGTAGCGTTTATACATATGGATTCCATCCATGGTATGGTGGATTAGTTCGCCGATGCCAAATATTACGACGGCGATAACAGAAGCAGCCTCTATTCTGACGGCAAATGCGGTCATGAGGATAAAGATGAATTCGGCGCCGAGGTTTGTGAACATATTGGTGAGTCTGTTCTGGGGGTAGACTAGTGGAGCGTCTGATTTCTGTCCCAGGTTGTTCATATAGAAGAAACCGCCGGGAGCGGTATTTTCTTCAAATACATGGAGCGGCACCATAATTGCTAGCAGGCATATGAGTCTTTGCGGAACCTCCCATACAGGCCATTTTATCAGGAGTATATTTCCCATGATAATGCCGATCAGGTAAATGCAATGCAGCCAAGCCTGGTCGCACCATTTTTGCAGCAGGTTTTCTTTCATTTTGAAGTCCTCCTCGTATTGAAGTTATGCAACACGTGTCTTATGATTATTATAGAAGAAGGGAAATGATACATCAAGCAACAATAATTCAAGATGTGTCTCACGGTAGGTATTATGAATAAACAGCCTGAAATGACGGATGCAACAAGAGAGGCAATAGTGATGGCTTTTTGTTCTGCGGCACGGGAGAAGCCAATCGAAAGGGTAACGGTAAAAGAGATTGCCAGGCTTGCTGGTTACAATCGTACAACTTTTTACCGATATTTCGCGGATTGCTCTATGGTTCTGGAATATATGGAGAAAATGGTGATAGATGATTTGCTTGAAGCGGTTAAGGGCAACGTCAGAGAACGGAATTTTGACGATGTTTTTTTCCGGAGTTTTTTAGATATGTGTCAGTCACATAAAGAAAAACTGGCTGTTTTGCTGAATGACAGAAACCGTTCTCATTTTATCAGGCAGATTAAAGAAATTGTGATTCAGATGAGTGATGAAAGGGTACCGAATCCATCCTGTGAAAACAAAAAGCATGTTATTATGGATATCTACTATTCAGGTGTTTTTTCCGCATTGAGTGAATGGATACGGAATCCGGATGTGATATCCGCGGAAGAATTGCTGGAATTGATTAAGAAATTGTTTTCTGTATGGTATTGGCCGGAATTGATGGATATTTGCGGGCGAGAGAGGAAGGGAAAATGGCAGGATTTCAGGTAAAAGTGGTGTTGGAAGGGGTGCAGCCGCCTTTATGGCGCAGGATATTGCTGCCGGATCAGCTGTCCTTTGCTGATTTGCATGTTATTCTTCAGATTGTGTTTGGATGGCAGGAAGAGCATCTGCATGATTTTTCTTTTCAGAGAAGCAGGGTAAGAATCAGTGATACGGAGTATGCGGATGCAGATTTGGATGAAAAGGATGTGTGTGCGGATTCCTATTTGAAAGCCGGATGGATAAGGTATACTTATGATTTTGGTGATGACTGGCGCCATAAAATTGTTTTGGAAAAAGAACTGGAGGATTATGAGAAACGTTATCCGACAGTGGTTAAACATAAACGCGGCAATATGGCAGAAGACAGCGGCGGTGCATGGTACGGAGAGGAAAGCAGTGAGATTTATGACGAGGAAAGAGTAAATTCTTTGCTTAAGGAGAACTGTTTCTGCGAAGTTTTTGCGGGGGAAGCCGGAGAGGATATACTGGTAACGGAAGTTCTGTTAGATGACTTTATGAAGAAAATGGGGCTGAAACAAAAGATACAGCGGCCAAAGAAAAAATCAGCCCTGGAACTGAAGATAGAAGAGATACATAATTTTTATGAAGAAATGGATAAGCTGCAGAAGCTTTCAGGGTCAGCCAGGCAGATAAAGGAAGGACAGCAGTCCAATGAGGGACAATTTGTTTTTAATTTTGAAACAGGCGAAACAGATATAGAAGAAGAACTGCCGGATTTTTATTTTTGTAAATGTGAAAGTAATATTACTCAGGAAGAGCTTCTGGCACAGGGCGCAGAACAGTTAATTAATGATTATGCAAAATATCTGATGATTCCTCCGGGAGAAAGCAGAAGCAAAAAAGACACAGAGCAGGCTATTTTAGAAGTGCTGCAGGCTCATCCCGAATATTATCTTATTTTTATGGATGAAATAACGGTGCAGAATTATCTTTTGAGTGTGGAAAAGAATGTAGGTGAGTTTTTTCCTGCTATTTCTGAAAAAAGTCTGGTCGTGTTGTGTACATGGGGACTTTGGGATGTAAAGATATATAAAAAGTCCGGTAAAAACAGAATGGATATTTCCGCTGCAAAAGGAAATGAAATCCTGCTTCAGTTCTTGAAGTCAAACAGACTGCACCAGTTTTACAGTACTAAAAAATTGATTACGGACGGCATTTTTTATCTGATGCAGAGTTATGGATTTATGGAATCGAGTGCCCTTCATGAGAAATATCAGAAAGCGTTCGGACCGATAGCTTATGAAGACCTGATGAGGTATGTTTATCTTGACGGACGTTTATTTGGAAAATATGAAACGGGAGAATGTCTTATTGATAATACAGTTACATCTTTTGTTTCCTTTGGCGGACTGGATGCAAACCAGGTTCTGGAACAGATGAAAGCGTACGGACAGGGACTGGAATATGCAGATTTTAAAAATAAACAGCTATTAAAATGGAAAGAGGGGATCGCCGGTTTTGTTCCCGCCTGGGAAGATTTGGGGGAAATTCTGGTAAATCTGGAAGTTTTACTGCCGGAGGCGCTGGAGGAATTTTTACCGGAGCTATATCAGGAAACGGTATCGGGGCTGGAGCTACATGAATTACTTTATATCATTGAGGAAATTATGACAGATGAGCCGGAAGACCCTGTAAATATGCTGCAGCTCACAATGATTTGGATGGTTATGGCAAAATGCTGGCTGGATACGCCCCTGGCCTGTTTGAAAGGCTGCAGCAGGACGAGTCTCGCACGGCGGACGGGGAAGGATCCTTTTACTATTGCGGTAGATGAGGATAGTGATATCACTCCGGATGAACTGGACGGGGATGAGCAAATTTATGAACTGCCGTGGAGCATGCAGCAGGAGATTTATTATCTGCTGAACGAAAGAGAAAGTAAGAAGGGACGGATGAAGGCGCTGGAAGGAGTGCGGAGACTGGCGAAGAGTGTTGGGAAAGAAATTGTAATATTTGAGGTGTTGGAGAAGATTCTTGGATTGGGATGAGTGAAAGGGAATTTTTGGGATGAATATCGAAGCATATAATGCGGATTCTCTTAGAAAGTTAGTCAGGGATTTGCAAGAGGAGAATAAAGAGCTGAGGAAACTGCTTGAAAAAGCGGATATTCCATATGCAAACAGCGAAGTATTTTCAGAGATTCCGGCTATGGCAGAAGAATATGATCCGGATCAGGGGGCCAGAATAAACAGTCAGTATATTGACGAAAAGCTGGCAACTCAATTTTTTGCAATGTTCTGGGGAAGAGAGGATGTATTTGCCAGGAGGGCAAAGAATGGAAATTATTATCCGCAATGTAATAATCGCTGGAGTTTTGTATGTCCAAAGCAAAATGGCGTGAAGCAGTACTGTGAGGATTGTGCACACACGAGCTGGACGAAATTAAAACCGGAAATTTTGATTAATCATCTGACAGGGTATCGGGAAGATGGAACTGATGTAATAGGAGTGTATCCACTGCTTCCGGATGGAACCTGCAGGTTTCTTGTTTTTGATTTTGATAATCATGAGAAGGATGCGGAAAAGAAAGATTTCGCAAATGAAGATGATACATGGCATGAGGAAGTGGATGCCCTGCGCCTTATATGCAGACAAAATGATATTAATGCACTTGTAGAACGTTCCCGTTCCGGCAGAGGCGCCCATGTGTGGATTTTTTTTCGTAAACCCGTTCCGGCATCCACAGCAAGAAATTTCGGTTTTTTGCTGCTTGATAAAGGGGCAACAACTATAAATCTGAAAAGCTTCCGGTATTATGACAGGATGTACCCTTCACAGGATGTGGCAAATACGATAGGAAATCTGATAGCATTGCCGCTGCAGGGACAGGCTCTTAAAAATGGAAACAGTGCCTTTGTGGACGAAAACTGGAATGCATATCCGGATCAATGGAATAAGTTGTTTCAGACTCAAAAATTATCACAGGATGACGTGGAACAATATATTTCTAAATGGCAGAGCGAATTATTTAATCGCATGGGGACAGGGGATCGTTTTGACAATAAAAACCGTCCCAAACCCTGGAAACGTCATGATGATTTTATAGCATCGGATGTGAACGGAAAACTGCATATAGTTCTCGCAGATGGTGTATATATAGATGCTTTGAATTTGTACCCGCGGCTGCAGAATCAAATTCGATGTATGGCCACATTCGACAATCCCATATTCTATAAAAATAAGCGCTTAGGTTACTCTAATTATTATAATTTCAGTACCATCTATATGGGACTGGATATCGATGGTTATATAAAAGTTCCAAGAGGATTGGTGGAAAATATAATAGATAAATGCAGGAAAGCAGAAATTGATTTTGATATAACCGATCATAGAGAAAAGGGACGGCCTATACGTGTTTCCTTCGAAGGGGAACTTCGTGTGCAGCAGGATTTGGCCGCGCAGCGTCTTTTAACTTTTGATAATGGAATTCTCAGTGCAGCAACCGCATTTGGCAAGACAGTAGTGTGCAGTTACCTGATTGCCAAGAGAAAAGTAAATACATTGATACTGTTGGAAAGTACTAATTTGATTGCACAGTGGGAGGAGGAATTAAATCGGTTTCTGATTATTGATGAGGAACCGGCAGAATATAAAACCAAGTCGGGAAAAGTAAAAAAACGAAAGAGTGTTATCGGTATACTAAAAGGCGGTAAAGATACAATGACGGGTATTGTTGATATCGCAATGATCGGTTCCTTATATAAAAAAGGAGAATTTCATGAGAAAATAAATTCATATGGGATGGTGATTATGGATGAATGCCATCATGCAGCATCCGCTACCGCCCAGGAAATTCTAAAAAAGATAAATGCAAAGTATGTATATGGAGTATCAGCGACTCCAATGAGAAGCGATAGCCTTGAGAGAATTAACTACATGCTTCTGGGGCCTGTGAGGCACAGCTATACTGCAATGGAGAGAAGCGCGGAGCAGGGAATAGAACATCTTGTTATCCCCCGATATACACGGGTTATCAATACGTCTGAAAATAAGGATGATATTAATGAAGCATATAATCTCATCAGCAGCAGTATGGTAAGAAACGAACAAATTATTGAAGATATAAGAAACTGCGTAAATATGGGCAGAACTCCTGTAATACTTACAAGATATAAGGAACATGCCAGATTGATTTATGACAGTGTACGGGAAGATGCGGATTATGTTTTCCTTTTGTATGGAGATAATTCAACGAAAGAAAATGAAAAAGTACGGGCCCAATTAAAGGCTGTACCTGGAGATAAGACATTGATACTTGTGGCAACCGGACAAAAAATCGGAGAGGGTTTTGATTATCCAAGACTGGATACGCTTATGCTGGCAGCTCCGGTGTCGTTTGCCGGAAGGCTGGAGCAGTATGTCGGTCGTCTGAATCGTGATTATGAAGGAAAAAAGGACGTTATTGTATACGATTATATTGATTCTCATATCAGGAAATTCGACAGTATGTATCTGAAAAGACTTCGTACCTATAAAAAAATTGGGTTTCAGGTTATGACGGAAAGGATTGTTGATAAACAGGAAGTTAATGCGATTTTTGATTCAGGCAATTATACAGCCACTTTTGAGCAGGATCTGATTGAGGCCGAAAAAGAAATTGTGATATCCAGTCCGCATATTTCGCAGGAAAAGATAAATCGATTTATATATTTGATGAAGACCAGACAGGAAGCCGGTGTAAAAATAACTGTCATTACAGAAAATCCGGAGAACAATCTATATGCAAATGCTGCCTTTTCTTTTTCCTTGATTAAGCAGATGAAGGATATGGGGATAAACGTAAAGACTGCAGAGGAGGAAACGGAACATTTTGCTGTAATTGACCAGATTTTAGTATGGCATGGGGGTATGAATTTACTGGGAAAGGAAGATGCGTGGGATAACCTTATCAGGGTAAAGGATACGGGTGCGGCAGCAGAATTGTTACAGATGACCCTTTGAGATTATTTATGATATACTGAATTTTAATAAGATTAATAACAAGAAGATTTTCAGAAAGAGGTATAAAACATGCCCGAAGAAAAAAAATGGCAGTTTTAGCTTGAAGAATATATCCGGCAGGGGGAACCGGAACAGACAGAAAAATGCGAAATATGGCAAACTGCAATCGGACTGCAGGATGTGGATGGTCTCAAAACTTCTGATTACCTGTTGGATACAGCCAAAGGACATATTGAGGGAAAAATAAGTATAAATGAAGCCCAAAGAAGAATACAAAACTACTATGAAGAGCGTTCGGAGCGTTTAGAGGTGCAGGGAGAATCAGACCATATAATATATCCAAAAGAGAGTGGGTACTGAAGGGGGATAGTGTAATTTATGCTGCCTGTGATAGCATCAAAGATATTTTGGAGTATGATTTTTATACCGAAAAGCAGTTCTCTTATGAGGGCTTGTCACTTCAGGAATCGGTGAAGCATCTGGCAAAATTTACATCTGATATCTGGCAAATCCATCCTTTTTGTGAAGGGAATACAAGGACGACTGCTGTATTTGTCATTAAATATATGAAGACTTTTGGTTTGGAAGTAAGTAATGATGTGTTTGCTGAACATTCATGGTATTTCCGAAACGCATTGGTACGGGCTAATTATAATAATCTGAAAAATGGAATTCATGCGACAACCGAATATCTGGAATTATTTTTTAGTAATCTTTTGCTGAATACAAATTATGAATTGAAAAATCGTTTTATTCATGTGGATTACGAATCGAAGTTGGAAACAGGGAATATTCAAAGTGAAATGAAGAATGTTCTAAAGGGAAAAAATTTCACTTTGAATTTCACTTTGGAAGAGCTTGCTATTCTCAGATTGATTGCTGCAGATCCTGCCATTACACAAAAAGAAATTGCTGTAAAGATTGGAAAATCGGACCGTACGGTGAAAAATAAAATGGCAATGCTGCAGGATAAGCAATATATACGACGAATGAATGGAAAACGTAATGGCAGATGGGAGATTCTGGTTGAGTTGCCTTCGTGATTAGCGGGTGGCTTGCGGGAGATAATGGAATTGTGCATCTTTATGTGATAATATTTTGACACAATAAAAATTAGAAAATCGACAGTACCTTTTAATTCAGGACTGCCGATTTTATTTTGTAGAAAAATAAAAAATCATCGAATAAATGATTATGTTCCATAAAGAATTTAAGAATTTGATCGACAGCTTCCGCATCATCCCACAGATCTATAAAAGCACATAATATTAGAATCTGTAAATCCAAAAAGTTAATAAAAATATTTACTTTAGCTTGTAACAGAGGGCTCTATTATGTGATATAAGTGGTATAAGTAATGATTCATTAATAGAGCGGATTTGTGAACGGTATTTTTGCGGACAGGAGGTGAATAGATGGAGAAATACGACAAGAGCATAGATATGGATTCTGTCTATAGGGAATATGAGAAATTAGTTTATCGCTTTTTGTATTCTCATACACATGACGCAGAATGGTCTCAAGAACTCATGCAGGAAACGTTTTTGCGGGCGGTAAATTCTATTTCACGGTATGATGGTACCTGTAAGCTGTCTGTATGGCTTTGTCAGATAGCCAAGCATATACTCTATCAGGAACTTCGTAAAAAAAAGCAGATAGAAACGGTAGAATTAGTAGATTACTTAACCGATGATTCTGCACCAAATGGTGAAACCAGTATACTGAAACAAGAAAGTAAAATAGAACTTTATCGAGAAATTCATCTCCTGCCGGAACGGGAACGAGAAGTGGTTTTGTATCGAATTACGGGGGAACTGTCTTTCCGTGAAATAGGAGAAATTTTAGGAAAGAGTGAGAATTGGAGCAGAACTGTATTTTATCGGGCAAAACAAAAAATAAGAGAGGAGTTGAAAAAGTATGAATGAAAATTATCCTTGTGACATTATCCAGGATTTGCTTCCCGGTTATATTGATGAGATATTAAGCGAAACAGGAACACGCGTGGTGAAAGAACATTTAGAGGAATGTGAAAAATGTAATCATGTTTATTTGGAAATGAAGGAGGGCTTGAACTCAGAAGAAGAACTAAATGAAACTCTTGCACTGGACGGTTTTAAGAAGGTACAGCAGCATACAAAAAAATTAAAAATAACGATTGGAATTTTTGCAGGGTTATTGACACTGCTTCTATTATCTATCTTTTTGAAAGTTTTTGTGATAGGTGAACTTTTATCATCACATGAAGTGAATGCCACAGACATTTCATACGATGAAAAAACAGAATCTCTTACTATAAGCGGCACGATTAACCTGTCATCTTACCATATCAGCCGTGTCGTATGGGAAGAGAGTAAAGAAGAAGCTGATGTAATCCATGTACTTGTTTATGGAGCAGAAAACTTACCATTCCAGCAGAAAAAGACAGATTTCACCATTTCAATTCCAAATATGAAGGGGAAGACGGCTTATCTTGCGAGTCCGGAGTATGACAGGCTGGAAGTATATAGCTGGGAAAACGATCACTACCAAAAGCTGGCAGAATTAGAAGATGAAATATATAGCCGTTTACCTGAACTTGATAAAGACAAAGATGCTTTAAGTTATATTAGTGGAATTGAATATGTAAATGGAATAGAAGGTATATGTTATTATGTTGACACTGTGGTTGGCGAAAACGCATCATACTGGCGATTTAACAATCAACTAATCACAGACGGCGATTTTGAACCTCAGAATTTTGCTGTTTGGATTTCGTTAGATAAGCCATATAAGATTTTAATTTATAATTTAGAGACAGGAGAATATACGGAAGATTATTCGATTATCCGGAATAACTGAATTGCGTTGTTTTTCTGTTTGGAATACATATAGTCCGACAACGCGCAGTTCTACCGCAGGTTGAAAGAAGAACGATATATCAAATATCCGGTTATTGTAGATTCGCATAGCCATGCTATAATTTCAGCAAGGGAGGTGATTTTGATGCTTGATAACAAGAAGATAGCGGCATTTATAGCGGACAAACGAAAGGCGAAAGGATTCACGCAGCAACAGGTGGCGGATGCTTTAAATATATCCTTCCAGGCGGTTTCAAAATGGGAGAGCGGCATATCGTATCCGACAATTGAATTGCTCTATGCGCTTTCACGTCTTCTGGGAACCACAACCGATGAGATATTGAATGCACGGGATTCGTTTGATGCGGGGCTGACATATGAGAAAGCGGGCGTGGATATTTCGCACACGGATTCAATTAAGCGTGAAATGGCAGTTTATCTCCATTCACAAAATCCGCGTGTTTTGAATGGGATCGGACCTTTCGCTTCATTATATGACGTACGGTTTGATGATATTGAGAACCCTGTGCTTGTTTTGAAGTCCGAGGAACCCGGTTCCAAGCAAAAGCTTGCTACGAGATATGGATATACCGAATCTATTTGCCATGATATGATCAATCATCTTGTAAACGATATTATCGTTATGGGAGCAAAGCCGCTTGCCGTTCTGGATACCATTATTTGCGGCAACGCGGAAAAGGATACCATCCGATCGATTATCAAAGGAATATCCGAGTCCTGCCGGGAAAATGAATGTGATTTAGTCGGCGGCGAAATGTCCATACAGCCCGGTGTGGTTGACAAAGGAGATTATGTATTAACCGCAAGCATAGCGGGGATTGTCGACAGAGAAAAAATTATTGACGGTTCTAAAATACACGCCGGCGATAAGGTACTCGCGGTGGCGTCAAACGGATTACATACAAACGGCTATTCTTTAGTAAGGTTTTTGATGGATTCCATGCCGCAGATTCAAAATGAAATGATCGGTACGGAAACGTTCCTTGAGGCGATTATGAAACCGCACACACCTTATTACAGGGCGGTAAAAGGAATTTTAGGACTTCCCTCCGTTCATGGAATGGCTCATATTACAGGCGGAGGTATTCAGGGAAATCTGTCGCGCATTATACCGGATGGTTTATCCGCGCGAATTAATCTGAAGCGTATTGTCGTACCACCTGTTTTTAAATATATCAAATCCAACGGGAATGTCGCTGAAAATGAAATGCTCAGAACCTTTAACTGTGGTGTGGGTCTTGTTATCGTAGTGGAAGCACAGGCGGAAACCATAATATCAAAAGCAATATCAAATTTCTATGAATGCTATCCGATTGGCGAAGTCGTTAAAGACAGCGCTTCGGTAGAATTTGAAAATAACCTCAATTGGTGATGACAAACTGGGAGGTATTCGGAACATGCAAAAAATAATCAGCGGCAAAGTAAGGGATGTTTATGAAATCGACGATAATCATTTAGTAATCGTCACCACGGACAGAATATCGGCATTTGATGTGATTTTATCCAAGCCGGTAAAAGACAAGGGGAAAGTACTGAACGCATTATCCCTTTTTTGGTTTGACTGCACGAAAGATATTGTCAAAAATCATGTTTTATCCGATAAGCTCTCGGATATGCCAAAGTTTTTCCGGAACTCAGAATTTGAGGAACGCAGCATTCTTGTTGAAAAGTTGCAGATATTACCGTTTGAGTTTATCGTTAGAGGATATATGTTTGGAAACATGTGGAGTGCCTACCAAGATGGAAAAGAGTTCTGCGGGTTAAAAATAGAGGGGAACTATCAGCAGGCACAAAAACTGGAAACGCCGATTCTCACGCCTTCGACAAAAACAAGCGAAGGACACGACACATATGTCCCTTTTGACTATGTTACAAACGTACTTGGCAGCGAAACTGCCGGAAAAATCAATTATCTTTGTCAAAAGCTTTATGACGTATGTTATAAATATGCGTATGAGAAAGGGATCATTATTGCGGATACAAAGTTCGAATTTGGGCTGGATAAAGAGAATAATCTTGTCCTTGCAGATGAAATATTCACACCCGACTCAAGCCGTTTCTGGAGCATCGCGGATTATCAGGTCGGTGTGTCTCCCAAAAGCTATGACAAACAGTTTATTCGCGACTGGCTGCTCAGCAACAAGATCGGCGGCGAAATCCAGTATGATAACGTTCCGGACACAATCATAGACAGGACAGCTGACATTTATCAGGAGTGTTTGAAAAAAATTACCGGAGGGATTTCATAAATTGTCATAAAATAAGATCGGGAGCTGATCAGAAATGGTAAAGATGATAATAACGGATTTGGAGGATACGCTTCTCAGAAGTGATAATGCTATTTCTGATTACACTGTGATTATACTCTAAAAGTGTCAGGCGACGGGGATTAAAGTTGTATTTGCCACTGCAAGATCAGCAAAGGTGTCTGAGAAATCTCTCGAACGGTTTATGCCTGATGTTTTTGTTGGGTATGGCAGGACATTAGCGACAGCAGATGATAAAATCATTTACAGGTCTGATATTCCTGCAGATATAGCAAGCCAAATTATTAAAGAGAGTTTGGGAATACCGGAGGTAGTATGGATTCATGTGATCAATGAATCCGTGGCATTATCAAATGACCCGGATCCGGACATGACCCATTATCGATATTCGGATTTTTCTTGCGGCTGCGGTTACAGTTATTTGAAAATATTAATAAATACCGGCAATCCGGAATTGGAATTGCGGTTGAGAATGCCATTCATGAAGTAAAGTCGGCTGTACAGTAAATTTGTGGGACAAATGATAATGATGGTGCTGGAGATTATGTGAGATAACTAAATAGTGAATATTGGTTAAAGGTAAAGTTGGATGCTGCTTCATAGAGAGGTGCATCCAGCTTTTTATGTATCTGTAGCCTTATGAATCACAAATTTATCTATAAAAGTGTGATTTTTACCACACTTTTATGTGGTTTAATAGTAAGCAGAAATAGCATCATGATATTAAAGTCCCGAAAACGGCAAAAAACAAAAGAAAAGGAATAAAAAGATAATAAAATTATTGCCGATAATGTGGTATACTATTTAATAGATTAGTGTAGTTATAGATTACAAGTTAACGGAGGGAATCAGATGGGATATCTTTCAGTTGCTGAAATAGCGAAAATGTGGAATGTGTCAGAGCGCAGCGTTCGTAATTATTGTGCACAAGGGCGTGTGAATGGTGCATTTCTTACTGGAAAGACTTGGAACATTCCTGAGAATGCTGAAAAACCAGAACGCTCCAATAAGAAAAAAGAGAAGCCAATCACGTTGTTGGATATTTTTCAGGAACAGAAAGCAAGTAAATATCCTGGCGGCATTTATCATAAGACACAGATTGATTTAACATACAATTCAAACCATATCGAGGGCAGCCGGCTGACTCAGGATCAGACCAGATATATCTTTGAAACCAATACCATCGGTGTGGAAAATGAAGTTTTGAACGTGGACGATATCATTGAAACATCCAACCACTTCCGTTGTATCGATATGATTATAGATAATGCAAAGGTGATACTGACGGAAAAGTTCATCAAAGAACTTCATTTGATTTTAAAGAATGGAACCAGTGATTCCAGAAAAGATTGGTTTGCCGTTGGAGACTATAAGAAACTTCCGAATGAAGTTGTCGGTATGGATACCGCCTTGCCGGAAGAAGTTGCCGATAGGATGAAAATGCTGCTGAAGGAATACAACGCGAAGGAAGAAAAGACTTTTGAGGACATTCTGGACTTCCATGTGAAGTTTGAACGGATTCATCCATTCCAGGACGGCAACGGCCGTGTGGGCAGACTGATTATGTTTAAGGAATGTCTGAAATATAATATTGTCCCGTTTATCATCGAGGATAATCTGAAATTGTTCTACTATCGCGGATTAAAAGAATGGAACAATGAAAAAGGTTATCTTACAGATACCTGTCTTACAGCGCAGGATAAATATAAAACATATTTGGATTATTTTAGAATCCAGTATTAAAACACCTTCTAAGGTGTCATAGCGTCATCCTAAAGTGCCATTTTGACACTTTGGATATATTTCAAAGGGCAAAATTTGCACTTTGAATTTCACAATAATAACACAGATATACTGAGCATTCACAACTGCTTAAGGTTAATTAAGTGAAACATAAATTAGTAAATCGTAATTAACTAAAATTCGGCGCGGTGGTATCTTATAGATACAATAATTCGCCTGCAGATATAGCAAGCCAAATTATTAAAGAGAGTGTGGGAACACCGGCGGTAGTATGAATTCATGCGCTCAATGAATCTGTGGTATTATCAAAAGACCTGGATTCAGACATGACCTATTATCAGTATTCGGATTTTTTATGATGCCAATGGAAAAAGCTCTGGTAATGCAATACTAGCATTACGCCAGGGCTTTTTCATATGAAAGCAGCAGGAAGAATGAGTGGAAAGAGACGGGAGAGTAAAGGTCGGATTTTACGAAATAGGAATTTCCGGCGCAAAATGGGCGAATTCTATTCTAAAAGACTACATAAAAAAGAGTATGCTGTAAACCATAATCGTATAAATCAGCTAAATCTGGTAATATGTGTTATGAAAAGAGTGGGAATAGAAAATGAATTGAAAAGACGGCAGTCTGTACTTTGCTTTCCTTATTTTGAAGGGAATTGATTTGATAAAATAGCTATAAATGATTGCAGAACATATAGAGAAATCCAAATCAGCATATAGTATACGAAATTAATATTTATCGAGATGAATTATAAAAACGAAATAAAATATACCAATATATAAGTTTGATGTTGTAAAAATAAAAAATGAATGATATTATGTGCTTATGGAGGATGATACTATGAGCAAGCAAACTGTAAGAATTGAAAATATAAGTATTGAGAACTTAAAAAATGTGAAATACGGTTATCTTAATTTTGAAAACAAAAGAAAAAATTACAAAGCAAGCATATTGGGATTGTACGGACAGAATGGATCCGGTAAAACAGCACTTATAGATGCTTTACAGCTGCTTAAGTTTGCGTTGAGTGGGAAAGCGATTCCTTCAAAGTATGCAAATTATGTCAATGTGGATTCGGAAAAGTCTACATTAACATATCAATTTTTAGTATGTGATGAAGAGGTAAAGTATGATATTTGGTATCAATTTTCATTACGAAAAGCAGAAGATAATGATTCGATAGATACAGAGGATAGTAATTCAGCACAGCCCCATATAAGGGTTGAAATATATGACGAGATACTATCCTATGGCTTTACGAATAAAGAAGAGAAGCTCAGAAAGTCGGCTCTGATTGATACAAGAAGTGAGGAAATATTTGTTCCCAAAACTAAATTTGTGGAATTGGTAGGAAATGATAAATCGCAAAATATGAATCTGTTAGTTACAAAGAGACTGACACAGGCAACATCCCGTTCTTTCATTTTCTCACGAGAGATGATTAATGTGTTCAGAAAGAATTGCAAGAATGAAGTCTACATCAATCTGATTAATCATCTTAACTGGTTTGGGGTAAGAGAATTGTTCGTAATAGACACGGAAAGTATCGGATTAATCAGTCTTAATTCGTTGCCGTTATCTTTCAAATATAGCAGTAAAGGTACTGATACTGCAGGAAGTTTGGTATTACCATTAGACAGACCTGCACTTATTCCTGAAGAGGCATATGATGTTGTGGATAAAATTATTCAAAATATGAATATTGTCTTAGAACAGTTAGTGCCGGGACTTACAATTAGTATAGTGGATTTGGGTGCAGCTTTATTGAAGAATGGCAGTATTGGAAAGCAGATTCAGATTATGTCGTTAAAAAACAGCAGGTCAATTCCATTTTGCTATGAATCGGAAGGAATCAAGAAGATTGTATCTATTCTTCAATTACTGATTGCAGTTTATAACAATGCATCTGTTACTGTGGCGGTTGATGAACTTGATGGTGGGATTTTTGAATATTTATTGGGTGAACTCCTTAAAATCATTTCAGAGAAGGGAAAGGGGCAGCTAATATTTACATCCCATAATCTTCGCCCGCTTGAGACTATAGATAAGGGATTTGTCGCATTTACGACAACAAATCCTGAAATGCGTTATATTCGGATGGGAAATGTTAAGGGTACAAATAATCTGCGCGATTTCTATTATCGAGATATTGTACTGGGAGAACAAAGCGAGCAGGTATATAATCACACAAACAACTTTGAGATAGCATTAGCATTCAGGGAGGCGGGTGAAGCGATTGGCTCGTAAGAAGATTGTATTGGTAATAGTGGAAGGACCTTCGGATGAAGTCGCTCTTGGTATGGCATTGAGCCAGGTATATGATAAAGACTTTATTTATGTTCATATTATGCATGGTGATATTACTACACGACGTGGTGTAAGTTCGAAAAATATAGTTGCAAAGCTTGGCAATGAAGTAACTGCTTACGCAAAATCACAGCATTATAAAGCAAGTGATTTTAAGCAGATCATTCATATTGTTGATACGGACGGAGCCTATATTCCGGATGATAATATCATGGAAAAAGAAAATTACTTAGATATCCAGTATGAAAATGATGGAATATATACAAATAATAAAGCAAGTGTTATGACAAGAAATCAACAGAAAAGAGATAATTTATATAGGTTGAGAAGTTGTGGCATAATTTGGACAATTCCATATAGCCTATATTATATGTCCTGTAATTTGGATCACGTATTGTACGATAAGCAAAATAGTACGGATAAAGACAAAGAAAATGATGCTTATGTTTTTGCAAAAAAATATAAGGGCAAGGTGGAATCATTCAAAGAATTCATTTGCAAATCGCAATTTTCTGTTACTGGAGACTATAAAGGATCCTGGGACTATATTGAAAAGGATTTGAATTCGGTGAATCGGTATACGAATCTGTGTATTTGTATTGAAAATGAGTTGGAAAGCAGAATGATGTCCTGAAATAAAAAGAATGGTTAGAGGAGGGATTTGTATGAAACTAAGGGATTATTTGTTTTTTGATTGTAAACTATTGAAATTCACTTTACAGTTGACATTTCTGATGTTTGGAGATATTATTTTAATAAAATTCGGCAAAAATTAAAAAATACCGAATTTTATTAAAATTATAGTTCTGAAAAATGGGAATGCTTAAATCGTGAGGTGATATGAATGGTTAACGGACTTAAACTTCCACGCGATCAGATGATATTTTCGGTAGATGAACTAAAAAAAGCGGGATATTCTCATTACAAAATTAATCAGTTGGTTGAAGATGGCACACTCCTAAAACTTAATAAGAAGTACTATGAAAATACAGAATATAATGGTGAAGAATCTGATTTTTACTACGTTCAGGCATACGCACCGAAAGGTGTGGTTTGTCTTATGAGTGCAGCGTCCTATTACAATCTGACAACATTTAGGCCGGATTCTGTAGACGTTGCTATCCAAAGAAAAGCAAAGATTTCTACAATGCCGGATTGGCCGGTACTATCTGTGTACTATTATGCAGATGATCGCTTTAAAACAGGAATTGAAACAGTACAGGAAGGTCGGAATCATTTTAAAATATATGATGTTGAAAAGACAGTTGTAGACATCGTCTGCTTCAGGGAGAAGGTAGGAATCGAAGAAACGAAGGAGATTCTTGTAAACTACCTTAGGAGAAAGGATAGAAATCTAAACAGACTGCTGCGTTATGCGGAGATGCTTAAATGTGGAGAAGTTATGAAAACATATCTGGAGGTACTTGTATGATAAGCGCAGTATCGGTAAAAGACAGATTAAAAAATCTGGCAAAAGAAGATGGGAGAACCATGCAGGACGAATTGGTAACCTATGGATTGGAACGGGCAATTTATAGGTTGTCGATTTCAGAATATGCGGAGCGTTTCACATTAAAAGGCGGTATTTTTTTGTATGCACTGTTTGATGGGAATTTTGCAAGAGCAACGGTGGACATCGATCTGTTGGCCCAGCATATTTCCAATGATGCAGAAGAGATGAAAAAGGTTTTTCAAGATATTTTTTCAATAAAGTGTGATGATGCATTGCAGTTTGATTTAGAATCGTTAGATGTAATCAATATTACTGAGTTTAAAGAGTATCATGGTGTAAATGTTTCTATTATGGGATATTTGGATCGTACAAGAGTGTCGGTTTCAATTGATATTGGATTTGGGGATGTGGTTTATCCTGAGCGTATGCGAATGACATTTCCCGTATTGCTGGATATGGATGCACCAGAGGTATATGCCTATTCCATTTATTCTGTAATAGCGGAAAAATTTGAAGCATTTGTTTCTTTGGGACTTGCAAATGGAAGATACAAGGATTTTTATGATATCTATGTGTTGTCTGCAAACTATGATTTGAACGGCAATGAACTAAAAAATGCAATCGTGGAAACATTCATGCACAGAGAAACGACATTTGATGATATTGTTGCTTTTGAACCGGATTTTATAGAGGATACCGTAAGACAGGGGAGATGGAATGCATTTATTAAGAAAAAGAAGGCAATGATGAAGATTGAGTTTGAAGAAGCAATAGAGCAATCTAAGAAACTCCTGTTACCGATTGTGGAAGCAATAGAACAGAATAAAAAATTTGATTATCAATGGGATAGAGATAAAAAAGAATGGATTTAAGTACATAAAGTGTTTGAGGGATCGTGTAGAAATATATGGCCCTTTTATTATGCAGAAAACTTCGAGGGGATGAAGGTATATGGAATTATTCAGTAACTTGTTTCGTGGGTGTGATGCTCCCACGAACAGAACCAGTGACAGTATATACAGCTCCGGGAGAGTGGCGGGAATACTGTTGTTCCAACATAGCAAAAAGCGGGATGAACCCTAAGACCTTACAGAAAATCATGGGGCATTCGGATATAGGGGTTACGCTGAATGCATACACTCATTTAGACTTTGAAGACATTGAAAAAGAGATGAAAGAGGTATGCAGCAGGCAAGTTGTAAAGTTGCAAAAAGTGGTTTGATTTACAACTTTTGAAGCGGAAAATATGCCGGACTATACTAAAATATCAGAAATTATGGAAATTGCAAGGAATTTGAAAACCTTTAAAATAGAGGAATTAAGCGCAAAACAAGGAGTTTGGGACAATGATAAAAATACTATTCATCTGCCACGGCAGTATCTTGAAAAGGCCAGTAAAATCAATGATTTTATGAAGCACTTGGGCGCTTACTATACTACTACTAAACCATTTGAATTTAGGTCAGAGCCTTGATATGACAAGGAAAATAAAAAGAGAGTACTTTTGCATTACTCTAGAATTTTAATGAATATTTTGTTATGATATGAATTGGATAGACGGTTTCTACCCAATTCAGTTGGGAGGCAGGCAAGGTTTATTTTTGAAGATATGCATTATAGAGTATTGCGGATTTAATAACACCACTTTACCACTTTTGAAGAACGTCCCGATATGATAATTGTTTTACAATGGAGAAAGGGATTACATGGCACCAAAAAAGAGATTGTATTATTTACAGATGATGATTTAAAACTAGAAATTCCGATAACGCCTGAACAGGAAACAAGGCAATCTATGTCTTGACTTATGAAGAATGCAGAGATGTAATTAACAGTATGAAATTTGGCAACAGCAGTTCCCTTTTTGGAAATGAAAAAGATGATTCTTTTAAGGGGAGCATTGGAGCAATTTATCAAAGCTTTTCCGGTGAAGATGTGTATCCAACGCTTGAAGAAAAAGTGTAGATTTACATAGAATTACGTGAGTTTGGGGTAAATACAAAATTGAAGAAAAGCGCCGGAAAGCCTATATAATCAAGACTTAAAGGCTTATGAAAGGATATATTCAAGATGATAAAAATATTATTCGTCTGCCACGGCAACATCTTGAAAAGTCCTGAAAAAGCCAATAAAATCAATGGCTTTGCGGTTCGAAAAGGCGTTTACTACACCACTACTACACCATTTTTTGAAAGAGCCTTGATATGAGAAGAAAAGCCCGTTGAATTATAGTTAGAGAAAGTAATTTATAAATTGAAACTCTTTGCTTTGAAGAAGGGAATGGTTGTAAAATGTATTATGAGGAAGAAACAGCTGAGAAGCCAGAAAAATGGCCTGCGAATGCTCGTGAACAGATTTTAGACACATTATGTGAATGCGTAGAAGAGTTTAAGAAAAATCCGTCTTATAAGACAAGAGAAGTCCTTTTGTCTTTAACGTGTGAACATGATTTGAATTTGAATGATAATTTTGGATTGGTTCGTGTAACTGAGTATGAAGTTGGAATACTGAATTTTCTTTATTTAGTGGGTAATGCATATCAAATATCTTCATTAAAAACATATATATATAATATTATAACGCAGGTGACTAGGCTACAGAAAATTACTTCTTGGTTCAAGCCAGTGATTAATTGTGAGGAAGAAGATACATATCGTGTAATACCATATGAGCAGGGACTTATGTTCCCACTTAGATTATATCACATAGCTTATCAAAAGTTTACAATAGAAAAGGATAAGTCATTTGCAGAACAATTAATAGAAATTGTTGAGGAAACGTTAAAAAACTGCCAAACGGAAGAGGAAGTTGATACCTTGACTCATTCATATACATCTATATTACTGGATATTAGTAATATGCATGGAAGTAAAAGAGAAAAGTTATGGGAATTTACAAGAGAAGAATTATACAAATTATTAGTAATGGAAGCAAAGTTGCTTAGAATGAATAAGCAAGCTGCAAATATCCGACCAGTTAAGGGCGTGCTTATGATGATGATAAGCAATTTCATTTTAAAATCGAGAAATGGGTATAACAATGATTATATTTGTAAATATCTACCAATAGAAGTCGCCAAGAGTGGTATTAGTAATCATCAAATTTGGATGAAGAAAACAGAGTTGCTTAATGATGAACGAGAGCAAAAAGTTATTCCAGAATTATTTGAAGATATGTCATGGATTCATTATGACTGGATAAAAGATATTGATTTTTCTGAGACACGAAACTATTATGTATCATGTTTCAGTAAATCAATAAATAGTAGCCATATGCAAGACGGTTATGGTGAATGTTTGTATGGATATAAAAATGATAGAATTGTGGATCTGATTGGGCCAATTGGATTATATACATTGACAAAAAAGGCGGACGCTGACGCAGATTTGCCAGACATTATGAAAAGACCATATATGGCTCAAGTAATAACATTTGATGTTTTATACGACATTGAAGAAGCAAAGACGGAATTACAATATTTATTTAGCGTTATCGATATGTTTGATTTATCTGACAATAATAAGAGAATATTTTTACAGGAGATACTGCAATATTGGATTCTTTCTGTTAAAGATAGCAAATGGAAAGCTGAAAGGGAAAGAAGATATGTTGTTTTTTTGTATGACGATTATGAATATATTGAAACAGAATTGGATGATACATTTTTGAAAGTTAAAACATCACTTTTTATTACGCCAGATTTTATTATAGGGAAAAATCCTAGCAAAGGGGAAATAATGCGACAACTTGCAGCAAAAAGAAAAGCACTGTTTAGTAAAGAATATCTGTTTTGTGAAGATTGTTTAATGCAAGATCATGATGTAGCAATATCTAAGAAACCAGAAAAATGCCCTATATGTGGTTCTAAAAATATAAGGATGATATACCACAAGAATGCTTAGTAGTAAGAAACTTTATTTTACTACTATAGGTAGTAACAACATGCACGATTCAGCTCTGCTTTACCAAATTCACACATTTAAGAGCAAACCAAAATTATCAAAAGATACCCAGAAACCTTTGCAAACAGAGCATTTTCAGGCAAAAAAGGAGTAAATAAAAACTATGATACGAGTACTTTTCGTCTGCCATGGTAACATCTGCCGTTCCCCCATGGCAGAATTCATCCTAAGAGACATGGTCCGCGCCAAAGGCATCGCCAACGATTTCCACATCGAATCCGCGGCCACCAGCACAGAAGAAATCGGCAACCCGGTCCACCATGGAACCCGCCGCAAGCTTCTTGAGCATGGGATTTCCAAAGAGGAAATTTCCTTCAAGCAGGCCCGTCAGATGAGAAAAGAAGACTATGCGAAATTTGACTATATTATCGGCATGGACGAAATGAACCTGCGCAATATCATGCGCATCCTTCGTTCCGATCCGGAAAACAAAGTCCATCTTCTCCTGGATTACACAGATCGCCCCGGAGCCATCGCCGATCCCTGGTACACCGGCAACTTTGAGGCCACCTACCGCGATGTATGTGAAGGCTGCGAAGGCTTCCTAGAAAGCCTCGGCGTTTGAGTACCGACAGCATCCGGGAATCTTAGGAATCCCCATAATTCCCTGCAGCCCGTCTGTACTGCAGCGGCGTCAGCCCGGTAGTCTTTTTAAATTGCCTGCAGAAGGCCGGGGAATCCGTAAAACCACAGGAATAGGCGATTTCCGTGATATCCCTTCCTGACTTTTTCAGCATATCCATGGCGGCGGTAAGCCGCAGGTCCTGAAGGTATTGCTGGACGCTTTTCCCGGAATGGGAAATAAAGATCTTATACAGATACGTACGGCTGACCCCCACCTGGCGGGCCAGCTGTTCTATTTTTACGGGATAACTGAAATTATGCTTCAGGTATTCCACAGCCTGGCGGAAATAAAGCTCCTGCAGCGTCCCTGCAGGGGAGGACTGCCGGGAAGGAGTCAGAAGGGGAACGGGCATCTGCTCCTGATACATGCAGGAAAACAAAAGATAGAAATTCCCCATGATTTCCAGCAGATTCTGGCTGTTCTCATGAAAACTGTTTTCGAATACGCTGGTTTGGGCCAGAAGCTTTTCCGCACTTTCCTTGTCAGGGGAGCGGTAAACCACCTGAGTATCTGTAAATCCGCAGTGCTTCAGCAAAGTGCGGGCATCCGGGCCGTCAAATGCGATCCAGCTATACTCCCAGGGCTCTTTTTCATCCGCGATGTACTTTGTAGTCTCTCCGGGAAGGATTAAAAAGGCATCTCCCTTCTCCAATTCAAATATACTGTCCTGACAAATATACTTTCCTCTTCCGCTCCGGATAAAGTGAATCAGGTAATGGGGCCTGATTGCAGGACCGAAAAAATGACCGGGAGCGCAGGATTCACTGCCGGAATAATAGAGCCGTAGGGCAATGCGTGTCTGGGATTCGGTAAGCAGGCGGACAGTCTCACGCGGGTTATTTTTTTCTGGGCTTTCGTTCATCATAAAACTCTCCATAGGAAACAAAAATTCAATAATAAGAAACAAAATATAAAGAATAAATCGTTAAAAAACGTAAAATAAAAGCAGATACTTAATTTTACAGGATTCATTTCATAAATTCAATTACAGGAGGGTTACTTTATGGTTAAAATCACATTTTTAGGCGCGGGGAGCACTGTTTTTGCCAGGAATGTTCTGGGTGACTGTATGTGCACACCGGTTTTGAGAGAGGCGGAAATCGCGCTGTATGATATCAATGCCCAAAGGCTGGAGGATTCGGAAACGATCCTCAGAGCCATCAATCACAACGTAAATGAAGACAGGGCGGTGATCAAAACGTATTTGGGCGTGGAGAACCGGAAGGCAGCGCTGCGTGATGCGGATTTCGTGGTAAACGCTATCCAGGTCGGCGGTTATGAGCCCTGTACCGTAACGGATTTTGAAATCCCCAAAAAATACGGCCTTAAGCAGACTATCGGTGATACCCTGGGAATCGGCGGAATCATGCGCGGGCTTCGCACCATCCCTGTTATGGAAGGTTTCGCAAGGGATATGGAAGAGGTTTGCCCTGATACCCTGTTTTTGAATTATACCAATCCCATGGCAATCCTCAGCGGTTATATGCAGAGATACAGCAAAATCAGGACCGTTGGTCTCTGCCACAGCGTTCAGGTTTGTACGGAAGGGCTTTTGAAGGGTCTGGGAATGGAAGACAAGCTGGAAGGCGCAACGGATTACATTGCAGGAATCAACCATATGGCATGGCTCCTTGAAGTAAAGGATAAGGACGGAAACGATTTGTATCCGGAAATCAAAAAGCGTGCGCTGGAGAAAAACAGCAAAGAAAAGCACAATGATATGGTGCGTTATGAATACATAAGGACTTTAGGCTACTACTGCACCGAATCCAGCGAGCATAACTCCGAGTACAATCCGTTTTTTATCAAATCCCGTTATCCGGAAATGATTGATAAATTCAACATTCCGCTGGATGAATATCCCAGACGCTGTATCAAGCAGATCGCTGAATGGGAAGAGGAGAGAAACAATATCCTTAAGGATGGTAAAATCACCCATGAACGTTCCAGGGAATATGCTTCTTACATCATGGAGGCGGTGGTGACCAACAAGCCTTACCAGATTGGCGGAAACGTCCTGAACACCGGGCTGATTGATAACCTTCCCTCCGATGCCTGTGTGGAGGTTCCTTGTATGATCAATGCCAAGGGAGTCAATCCCTGTCATGTAGGCCGCCTGCCCGTGCAGCTGGCAGCAATGAACCAGACCAATATCAATGTGCAGCTGCTTACCATCGAGGCTGCCAGAACGAGAGATAAGAATTATATTTACCAGGCTGCCATGCTGGATCCTCATACGGCGGCGGAGCTGAATATTGATGATATCCGCAGCATGTGTGATGAATTGATAGAAGCCCATGGGGAATATATGGCTATGTATAAATAAAATATTTAACTGCTATGGTAAGGCTGCATGCTTTGTATGCAGCCTTACCCGATCATAAAAAACAGGATTACCGGTTGTCTGACATGGTACGCAGAAACACCCCAACCTCCTCCGCCATTTCCTCACTGCAGGTCCAATGCAGGTAGTGTCCCCCGTTCAAAGGAACCACTCTCTGACATTCCTCATTCGTCACATAAGTCTGATAAAAGGAACCACTGCTTTTCCCATCTTCCCTGGCCTCCTGGCTGCTGCCATCCCGGGTAAAAAACAGCAGCGGCAGCCGACTGTCAAATTTCATATCCTTTGTAATCTCCAGATTATCCCCAATCCGGTTCATCTGATCGATTACCGTTGCATTCTGTCCCATCCGGGCGGCGATTCGTTTCTGCATGGCAAGATTGCCCGGCGTATATAAGCCGGAACTATTATCGGAAATATAAGCATCCGGATTCAGCATACAGGACCATCGTATGATCCCCACGGGATTAAGCAGTCCCAATACGGCAGGAACCTGTGCTGGTTCCCCCTCCCCGAAATAATCCGGCATAGCCGGCAGCGTGCAGTCAATTCCGATAACCGCACATACTTCATCCGGATAGGTATTGGCATAATACAGGGCGTCAATACCGGAAATAGAATGAGGCATCAACACATAAGGGCCGTCCAGCCCCTCCGCCTTTAAAGCGCTCCGAAGCTCCTCCACCGAATTTTCAACCGTACGGGCTTCTTTTGTGGTATCGCTCCAGCCATACCCCAGAGGCTCCACAACCACAACCCGGTTTTCCCGGGCAAGAGCCTGTGCCAGAGGCATGAAATCCAGGATCGGTGCGGCGGTACCCAGGCCCGGCAGCAGTACTATTGTATTCTCTCCCCGTCCAGTTACATAAATACTCATTTTATGGCCGTCTGCCGTGACCAGATCGCCTGCCGGCGGAGTCCGGCCCTTTTCCCAAACAGTCATAGTCTGATGCAGTGCTGTGGAAGCGGCAATAAGAAAGATAATAATCAGCGCTGCGGCCTTGAGAATACCGAACAAGTGATAAAAAAAGCCATGCACAGGTTTTCCCTGCATATCCTGTTTCTTTTCATGGTCTGTGTTTCCCAGATTATCCCTCATAAGCTCCTCCTTTTACGTTCATACTGATCTTTCTTTAAGCATAAGATTAAAATATTAAATTCACACGGTGATAAACTGGAAAAAATCCTGAAGAAAAACAGGCTTTCAGACAAGGCTATATTAAAAAAATTTCATAAACATGCCACTTTCGTGCAAAAAAAGGAAATAATAGTGCACATCAGCCTGATTTGTGGTAAAATGGCAAACGAATAACAAAAAAAGGAATGTCATCCCAATTCCGGCAGGAAAACAAATCTGCCCATGCCGTATATACAGCGGCATAAAATTGATACGGATAAAAATGTGTATCCGGTCTTTGGATTAGTAAGACAGCAGGCGGCGTCAGCCGCATGCGTGCCGCAGCACGCAGAGAGGTTTAAAATGAAATATTTCGGAACAGACGGTTTCAGAGGAAAAGCCAATGAGGTGTTAACAGCGGATCATGCGTTCAATATCGGAAAGTTCCTGGGCTGGTACTTTACGGACGGAGCCCGAAGGAAAGCCAGCTGTGTGATAGGCAAGGACACAAGGCGTTCCAGCTACATGTTTGAATATGCCCTGGCGGCGGGCTTAAGCTCCGGCGGCGTGGATGTGAACCTGCTGCATGTCACTACCACACCGAGTGTATCTTATGTAACAAAAAGCGGGGATTTTGATTTCGGCATCATGATCACCGCCAGCCATAATCCTTTTTACGACAACGGCATTAAAATCATAGACAAGGACGGCTTCAAAATGGAAGATTCCGTTCTGGAAAAAGTGGAAGAATACCTGGACGGAAAGGTGGAAATCACCTGTGCCAGAAATGAAAATATCGGCAAGATTACAGATTATATACAGGGAAGGAACCAATATATCAGTTATCTGACCTCCACCACGATCCATTCCTTCCGGGGATATAAAGTGGGGCTGGACTGTGCAAACGGAGCGGCAAGCAGTATAGCAAAAACCGTATTTGAGATGCTGGGCGCGAAGACCTACATGCTTCATGACGAACCGGACGGACTGAATATCAATGTGGACTGCGGTTCCACCCATATTGAATCCCTGCAGAAATTTGTGGTGGAAAAAGGCCTGGATGTAGGCTTTGCTTTTGACGGGGACGCGGACAGATGTTTTGCCGTGGATGAATTGGGAAATGTGCTTGACGGCGATTTGATTATGTATTTGTGTGCGGTACACATGAAGGAAGAGCATGCGCTGATCGATAACACCGTAGTCGCCACCATCGCCTCCAACATGGGCGTGGAAAAGGCGCTGGAGAGACAGGGGATCTGCATGAAGCGAACTCCTGTGGGCGATAAATATGTCTCCCTGGAGATGCAGGAGCATGGCTACAGCATCGGCGGAGAGGAATCCGGACATATTATTTTCAATAAATACAGCACCACCGGGGACGGCATCCTCACTGCGATCCGGGTGATGGAAATCATCGTGGGGAAGAAGACAATGGCCTCCTTCCTCACCGCAGGAGTCAGCCTGTTCCCTAAAGTACAGATCAATAAAAGGGTAAAAGATGCGGCGGAGGTTCTGGAGAACCCGTCCGTCAAAGAAAGCATTGATCAGGCATCCGCACAGCTGGATGGTTCAGGACGGGTGCTGATCCGTAAAAGCGGTACGGAGCCCGTGATCCGAATCCTGGTGGAGACGCAGGACGAAGATCTGTGCCGGGAACTGGCAGAAAAAATCGCAGCAAGAATGGATGAAGTAAATTAGAAAATATAAGGAAGCAATTAGAAAAAGAGCGTATCCTCTGCAGTACCCGTTTCTCCCTGTCCGTGGGTGAGAAACGGGTACAGTGCGGGATGCGCTCTGTTTTATTCCGGATTATGTAGAAAGACAAACTTTTTGATGCTATACTGTACCTATGTATTTTATCCCCGGAGCCATCCGGCTCCGGGCTGTAACCGGCGGGATACCGGTTTATACCGGAATCGTCTGCCATAAGCAGGCCGGATAAGGGAGAATGGGAATGAACGGCAGTAAACATGGAAAAAGGGCGGGGATTGCGCTGTTAATAATGCTTCTTCTTTTTGCGGGCGGCTGCGGGAAGAAGATGGATAAGATTCCGGAGGAACCGGTCAGGACAGTGGTTACTCTGTGGCATTATTGGGATATACCCGCCTGTCAGAAGGCCATGGCAAGGCTTGCATTGGAATTCAATAACTCCCAGGATCGAATCACTGTGGAAATAAAATATGTGCCGGATGAGGATTTTAAGAAGCAGCTGGCGCTGAGTATGGCGGAGGAAACCATGCCGGATATCGCTCTTGTGGATTCCTCTGATTTCCAGTTTTTCCATCATATGAAGAAATTTGTGGATTTGACGGATGAATTTCCGGAGCTTTCTTCCTATATGCCAAAGGCGCTGGCGCCCTGTGAAAGCGGCGGCAGAGTCTATGGCCTTCCTTTCGGAATGAACTGTCCCGCCCTCATTTATAACAAACAGATGCTGGCGGAAGCAGGCTGCGGTGTCCCGGGAACCTGGGAGGAGTTCTATGATACGGCGGTGCGTACCACCGGGGAATCGCATTACGGCTTTGCCATGGCAGGTATCCGGAGTGAAGAAAGTCTGTATGCATTTCTTCCCATCCTGTGGTCCATGGGAGGGGATGTGAAGAATATAAACGGTCCGGCAGGACGGGCTTCCTTCGGTATGCTCTCCAGCCTGGCGGGACAGGGGGCGCTGAACAGCCAGAGTGTCAGTATGACCCTGGCCGATTTGATGTACCAGTTTTCCAAGGGAAGAATGGCGATGATGTTCAATACCGGCATGACGGTAGGATATATCAGAAAAAATGCTCCTGAAATTGATTTCGGCATAGCGCCCATTCCTTCTGACGGGGAAGCTGTGACTACCGTGGGAGGAGAGATCATAGGGGTATCCGCGGATGGCCATCCGGATGAGGCCATGGAATTTCTGCATTTTCTGGCGGAACCGGAAAGGATGCAAAGCTATCTGGATGATTTCGGTTTCCTGGCGCCAAGGGAGGATGTGCTGGAACGGCAATTCCCGGAGGATGCACAGATGCAGGAATTCGTCCGGCTGTTCTCCGCTGCGAGGTGCCGCGACTTTACTTCCTGGTGGCCGGAGGTATCGGCGGAAATCACCTCCGCCATGGAGTGGGCAATATTGGGGGAAGAGATGGAGTCTGTCCTGCAGGAAACGGACGGGAAAATAACCATGATTCTGGAACGGGGAGGCGGCCGATGAAAAAACCGAGAGGTATCCGAATCAGACTGATTTTTATGCTGATCCTCCTGCTTTTTATTCCTATCCTGCTTTTTGCAGCGGTATCCCAGCTTCGGCTGAATTCCGCCATGAGGGAAAGCCTGGACAGCCGTGTTCAGACCGGCCTTGAAAAATCGAACAGGAGCCTTACGCTTACCCTGGAAAAGTATGATACCCTTCTGTATGATCTCAGTACCGACGATGATATCATTGACATGGTGGAAAGCCTGAATGCAGGCGGGAAAAATGAGGAGATGCTGAAAATCAATCTCCGCCGGGAGCTGAAGCATATCTGCAACCGGAATGAAGGAGTGACCGGACTGGCCATATTTACCAGGGACGGAAACTGCATTTATTATGACGGGCTGTCCTCTTCCTCCAGTGAAAGCCTCTGGCTGAACAGCAGCATGAATCTTCTGCAGGATAAAATGGAAATGTACCAGCCTGTGAAATATGTCATGGCGGCACCGGATGCACCCGTCTACGTGTTTTCCATTCAAAGAAGGCTGATAGACTACCGGGATATCCATAAAGAGGTAGGAAGCATTCTCATATGTGTAAATGAGAAGGTACTGCAGAAAGCCATGGAAAGAATTTCCGGGGAGGTTTATTATCTGGAACAGGATGGCCGTGTTCTCAGCGCGCCGGATGATACGCTGATAGGGGCATCTATAGGCTGTGATGAGTTTTGGTATATCGGAAATAAAAAATACCAGGATTATGTGGTGGCCTTCGCAGAAAATGAAGTGAGCGGATGGAACATAGTGGAATTTTATTCCATGGAGCATTACCGGAAAACCATGTTCGACCAGTTCCTCCTTCAAATCGGCCTGGTTTTGGGAGTGGGAGTCGTTCTGGTAGCGGCGGTGCTGATTGTCACACGGCCTGTTATTGTTTCCGTGGAGGATATGCTGAAGGCCATGAACCGTGTGGAAGAAGGGGATTTTTCCACACGTGTGGAGAAGCGGAAAAATATGCCCGCCGAAATGAATGAAATCGCCGACGGCTTTAATGAAATGGTTAAGCGTACGGATTTGCTTCTGGGGCAGGTAAGACAGGCGGCTCTGGAACAGAAAAATGCGGAGATATCCGCCCTGGAGGCCCAGATAGATCCTCATTTTCTTTATAATACCCTGGATACCATTAACTGGAAGGCCATCGAAAAGGAAGAGTACGAAATCAGTGAGATGGTTGGCGATTTAGGCGATATCCTGCGTTATGCCATCAAAAATGCAGGAGGAATCACCACGCTGGGCGAGGAAATCGCCTGGCTGAAAAAGTATGTGCGCCTGCAGCAGGAAAAACTGGGTCAGGAGATTCAGATTTTCTGCAGCCTGGATTCCATAGCCGCGAAAAGCCCGATGCATAAGCTGCTTCTCCAGCCCATTGCGGAAAACAGCATCAAGCACGGGCTGCATGGAATAGACAGGGCCCCGCTGCTTATGATAACAGGAAGGCGGGAGATGGACGGACTCATAATAGAGGTGGAAGATAACGGAAGAGGCATGCCGCCGGAGCTTTTGGATATCCTGAACCAAAAGGACTACCACCGGGAAAATCATTTCGGCATAGAAAATGCCAGAAAACGTCTGCGGCTCTATTACGGAGAGGCCGCCGCGCTGCATTTTGAAAGCAGCCTGAATAAATATACAAAGGTAACCCTGTTTATACCAATTTTGGAGGGACAAATTATTGAGAATTGTGATAGTTGAGGATGAAGCCCCCATACGTGAGGGCATGGAAAAAATCCTGAAGAAGCTGAGCCCTTCCTATGTGCTGGCTGGTAAGGCGTGTGATGGGCTGGAGGGGCTTGAGGTTATCCGGAGGGAAAAGCCGGATGTGGTCATTATGGATATAAGGATGCCGGATATGGACGGCCTTACCATGCTGGAGAAGCTCAGGGAAGAGGGCGTAACAAGCAAGGCTGTGATCCTGAGCGCCTATTCTGATTTTTCCTATGCGAAGCGTGCCATGGAGCTGGGGGTGAGCAATTATCTTCTGAAGCCTGTAAAAATCCAGGAGCTTCGTAAGGTCCTGCAGCAAATGGAGGAAGAAGTCAGGGAGGAAAACAGCCAGGAAACGCTTCTGAGCCTGGAAAATATAGCGCGCAGCGCTCTGACCGGAATCCTTGAAAAAACAGAAGAGACGACCGCCGCGCTGGAAAAAAAGTATGGCGTGAGCGCTACGGAGCCGACGGCTTTATTTATTGTATGGCTGGACGGCCATTATGAGGAAAGAAAGGACATCGTACTTCGGATCCTTCAGGAGGTGGCGGAGCATGCTGCCGGCTTCCGCAGTATTGTCACGGCTTTTGCGGAAAGGACCCAGTGTACCATGGTGCTTTACCATATGGATACCGCTCAGGGCTGGGAGGAATATTTTGACAGCTCCGTAGTGCCCATGATTCTCTCCAATACGGAAAACAAGGCATTGTGTGTATGGGAAGAATGCAGGGGCTTTTATGAACTGGAGGAAGGCAGGAAGCGCATAAGGCAGCTGCTGGACTGGAGCCTTGCTCTTGGAAATGAAAAGCTTATTTCGCAGAAACGGATTGATGGGATTTCTGTTTCTCCCCTGAAATACCTGCCTGAAATGTCCCTTCGGCTGAAGCAGGCTGTGATAAAAAAGGACGAGAAGGAATTTGCCGCCTGTTTTGTGGAGTTCCTGAATTACTGCAAGGCCCAGACACACAGGCCGAAGGATATCAAGGAAGCCTGTATCACCTTTTTGTGGACGATTCTGAATACGGCCAGGGAATACATATCCTTTGAAGAGAACGAGCTGGAGGTCCAGGCGCTGCTGGAGGCTGTCATGGGCGCCTTTACCTGGGAGGATATAGAAAATATCATGCGCAGTCTTTATAAAAATATAATGCTGGGCGGAAATGAGGAAACCGGGGAACGCAGTCCCCTGATCCAGCGCGCCGAACACATGATTGAAGAATATTACAGCCAGGGAATCACCATGGAGGAGGTTGCCAGGAAGCTGGGAGTATCCCCTGAGTACTTAAGCAGGCAGTTTAAAAAAGAAACAGGCATTTCATTTACGGAGGAAATCCGTAATGTAAAGGTGGAAAAGGTGAAGACGCTTCTGCTGGGAACCAACCGGAACCTGACCCAGATAGCGGCGATGACAGGTTTTTCCGACCCCAAATATATGAGCAAGGTATTTAAGGATGTGGTGGGCGTTCTGCCCGCAGAATACCGCCAAATGAACGGTTAGTGCAAAAAAACAGGCTGAAAAGTACAAAAATTTCCCCCTATGTTAAAATTTTCCTCCTAACATAGGGGCCTTTTTTATGTATGATAAGTAAAATAAAAATGATGTGGAAGTGAAACAATACATAGCTTTACGAATGAGAAATTACAGGAGGTATCATATGAAATGCGTAAAAATTTATTTGGAAAATGCAGCGGCCGCAGAAGCCTTTGTTCAGACAATGAGACAGTTTGAAGGAGAATATGATCTTGCTCTCGGCAGCTACACAGTGGATGCCAAATCCATTCTGGGTGTATTTGCCCTTGGTATTGGTAAAGCGCTTGATCTGGTATTTGTAAACTCCAAAGGAGAAGACCAGGATGTGCTGAATGCTGTGGAACGTTATCGTAGGGCAGCATAATTAACAGACAGTATAAATGATAATGAACTTAAAAAACGGTTTCCGGTGATGTGATACTCCCGGAAACCGTTTTTTTGAGCCGTTATTGAGGAATCCATATCTCCACCAGGCAGATATCCTCCGCGTCATTCCACAATACATATTTTTCAATCGTCGGAAGCGGTCCCTTATGGAACTTGCTGGAGGGCAGGAATTCATTGTTGATCTGCTGCCAGACGCTGCCCAGCGTATTATCCGAAATCTTGCCCTTTGCCTCGAATTTCAGCCAGGTAGTCGCAGGGTACTGATAGACGGAATACTCGTCCCCCTGGTAATCGCTGCATTCGATGGCGCACATATAATCGTTGTTTCCCTTTTCATCAAAGCCGAAGCAAAGGCCCAAATCGAAGAAGCTTCCGGTCAGATCCCGAATCCGGTCATTGCTTCCGTCACTTTTTACGATGGCCCAGGTTCCGCCCCCGTAAGGGGTGATTCTCCGTATGCCAATCACCTGAAAGGCATCCTTTTCCACTACGCTGTAATTCATCTTATCCACTCCTTTTATGTTTATTTCAAAATCCAGGCGGCAGTAAAACACCAGGGGAGGGTTGGCTTTCCGGACCTCCGCAGGATTGATGCCATGAAGGTTTTTAAAGGCTACCCGGAACGCATCGTCCGACTGATAGCCGTAATCCATGGCGATATCAATGATTTTCCTGTTGGTATTGAGCAGCTCATAGGCGGCCATGGTCAGACGCCTTCTTCTCACATATTCGGAAAAGGGAATCCCCACGATCTGGGAAAAAGAACTTTGGAACATAGTATACGGACAGGCCGTAATCCTGCTGATTTCTTCCTCTGCTATCTCTCCGTGGATATTTTCCTCCACATAATCCATCACCTTATTCAGTCTTGCTGTCCAATCCATTTTCCCCATATCCCCCTTGTATTCATTATACATAATGTATTACTTTCCATCCGATAATCTCTTATTTGATTTTAACGGATATTCATATAGAAAGAAAGGTATTTCTGCGCTTATCGGAAAAAGAATAAATTGTGGAAAAGAAAGAACGATGATAGACTTGATTAAAACAGGAGTAAGCACAACAGTAGTAACGAATCACAGGAAAGGCATGGGGCGGGAAAATGGATACATACAGCGTTTATTTAGTGGATGACGAGCCATGGGCGCTCGTCTATCTGGAAAAAATAGTGAAGTGGGAGGAAATGGGCTTCCGGATTACAGGTAAGTTTGAAAATTCCGTGGAAGCATTTAACCGGGCGGCAGCGGAGCCGCCGGATGTTATTTTTATTGATATCCGTATGCCGGAGCTGGACGGGCTTGCATTTATGCACAAGGCCCTGGAAGCAAAGCTTCCCTGCCGCTTCGTGGTCATCAGCGGGTTTGCGGAATTCGGCTATGCCCAGGAAGCGATCCGGATGGGAGTGGTATATGACTATTGCCTGAAGCCCATCGCCAGGGACAAGCTCATCCTTCTGCTGAATAAGCTGCACGGCATACTGGAGGAAACAAAGGAACAGAAACAGGAAAAGGAAGAAATCCCTCTTGCGGAAAATCCAGTATTCCAGGAAATGCTGACCTTTATGCACATCCATTTCCGGGAAAAACTGGTGCTCAGGGAGCTTGCGGATCAGTTTCATCTTAATGCGAACTACTGCTGCGCCCTGTTCAACAAAGAGACAGGCGGTTCTTTTTCCGAATATCTGGCTTCCATACGCATGAAAGAGGCGGAACGCCTTCTGACGCATACCACGCTGTCCCTGGAAGAAATTGCGGTACAGTGCGGAATACAGGATTACTATTATTTTAATAAGGTGTTCAAAAAATACAGCGGCGAGACGCCGAGCCAGTACCGGAGACAGAGAAGGAACACGGGAAACCGGAATACAGATGAGGGACAGCTATGAGACTGAGTTTTAAGAAAAGCATTGTACTGATCATCCTGGCAGCCATTCTGATCCAGGTGGGCAGCCAGTTTATTTACATACATAAAATTGCTGAGAATTCCGCACAGCGTCTGCTTTCCTACACCAATACCACGGTAAAACAGATAGAAAACAACCTGGATTCCGCGTTTAAAAGCATTGCCTATACCACCACCTATTTTTCCATCAATTCCGGAGTGCAGCAGTTCCTGGCGGAGGAAGAACAGCTGGAAAAATACCGGATGCTGACATTTGTAAATGATACCTGCCAGGCGGCGGTAGCCATGAATTCCCAGATTCAGACGGCCCTTCTGTTCAATAAAGAAGGAAAATGTGAATACAGCTACAGCTCCTCAGAAATGAAATTCCAGGAAGAGCTTCAGAAGGTGGAACGGGAATGCTATAAAGAGGCGGTAAACAACCGCTTTATCTTTTATAAAGGCGATGACGGCAGGGAAGCGCTTCTCTGCATTACCCCCATTTATTCCAATAAAGCGGCTATTTTTACGGAAAGCCAGCGGATCGGAACCGTGATGCTGGTCATACGCCCCAACGCCATCATGAAGGTGCTGGAGGAAACCGGAAATGCGGAAGAGGTGGAATTCTATCTTCTCGATCCATTGGGCCGCATAATGGCTGCCAATTCCGGGGCGGAGGTGCTGGAGAGGGAGCAGCCGGGCTATACCTACCTGGAGCGGGAAATATGGGGAGGCCAGGGCTTCCGGATAGTGGGAAAAATCAATAACCATCAGGTGGTGCGGGAATATGACCTGTTCCGAAGCCAGATGCTGTTAAGCTGCGCGGTCATGGTCGGTATGCTTCTCCTTATCGGATGGCTGTTCAACCAGACAATAGCCCATCCCATTGACAGGCTGATAGAAGAAGTGGCGGAGCTTGGTACGAACCGGAGGAAAAAACAGATCACCGGAAAATACCACTTCCAGCTCACTCCCCTTGTGGATAAGATGAATGAAATGCTGAAGAATAACGCACAGATGTCCCAGCGTATCTTCGATACGCAGCAGCGCCTCTATGAAACGGAGCTGGTGAAAACCGAGAGTGAAATTTATGCCCTGCGGAGCCAGATCAATCCCCATTTCCTCTACAATACCCTGCAGTGCATGGGAGGCATCGCGCTGATGAACGATCAGCCGCTGGTAGCGGAAATGGCCTCCAATATGGCTGAAATCTTCCGCTATTCCATTAAGGAAGGCGACAAGGTAACAGTAAGGGAGGAAACGGATTTCCTGAAAAAATACCTGGATATATGCGACGTGAGATTTAACGGAAGATTCCGCTGGGAAATGGAGATGGAGGAAGGCATCGGGGAGCTACCTATCGACAAAATGATTCTCCAGCCCCTCGTGGAAAATGCGGTTTACCATGGACTGGAAAAACGTACCGAGCCAGGCGGAATGCTTTGGATAAAGGGGTGCCGGGAAGGACAAAGCCTTGTCTTTTTCATCATTGACAACGGAGGCCGGCTGGAAGGAGAGCGGCTTGCAAAGCTGCAGGAAACCCTGGCGGACAGGGAGCTCCTGGAGCAGGAAAGACGTGCAAGAAAACGGATCGGCCTTGTCAACATACAGAGCCGCCTGAAGCTGATGTATGGGGAGGAAGGGGGGCTTACCGTGGAAGGGAAGGACGGAAAGGTGATTGTGACAGTGAGACTTCCCATAGAAGAAACGGGCATTTTGTAAAAAACTGAGTATTTTACCAAAATCACTGATTTCGCTTCATAGGCTCTTCTCCTTTCCTTTGCTAAAATAGGCTCATCAGGAAAAGAAAGGAATGAGGGGCCTTGAAAAACAAAGTAAAGTTCAGGAAGAGTCTGAAGAAAAATTCAATTCTGTATTTATTTCTGCTTCCCATGATCATCTACGTTTTCATTTTTAATTACATGCCTCTGGCGGGGCTGCAGATAGCCTTTAAGGATTTTGTGGCGACCAAAGGAATCTGGGGCAGTGAATGGGTGGGCTTCAAGTATTTCCGGCAGTTTTTTACCTCGCCCATGTTCTGGAAGCTGCTGAAAAATACACTGGTAATCAGCCTTTACCAGCTGGTGTTCAGCTTCCCCATCCCCATCATACTGGCGTTGATTCTGAATTATACGCCCAGCCAGCGGCTGAAGAAAATCACACAGACCGCGACCTATGCACCCCACTTTATTTCCACGGTCGTGCTGGTGGGTATGATGTTTGTCTTCTTTGACCCGGCGTCGGGAATCGGAACCAGCATATTAAAGGGATTCGGAATGAACAACCCGCAGGTACTTACGGATCCGGCGGCTTTCCCCCATCTGTATGTCTGGTCCGCCATCTGGCAGACGACGGGCTGGTCCTCCATTATCTACATAGCTGCGCTTTCCGGCGTCAGCCCGGAACTGCATGAAGCGGCTATCGCGGACGGGGCCAACAAGCTGCAGCGTATTTTCTACATTGATATCCCCATGCTGATTCCCACGGCGGTGATTCTGCTCATACTAAACTGCGGAAATATCATGAACCTGGGCTTTGAAAAGGTATATCTGATGCAGACGGCGCCCAACCTTTCCACGGCGGAAGTCATCAGCACCTATGTTTACAAAATCGGTCTTCAGGGGCAGCAGTACTCCTATGCTTCCGCCATCGGCCTTTTTAACAATATCATCAATTTCACCATCCTGATTCTCGTTAACCAGATTGCGGGAAAAACGACGGAAAATTCATTGTGGTAAGGGAGGAAGGTTATGGAAACGAAAAAAATAAAAGCCGGAAGGGAAGACAGGATATTTAATATTACGGTTACCGTGATATCCCTGGTGGTGCTGGTTATCGTCCTGTATCCCCTGTATTTTGTAATCATTGCCTCCATCAGCTCGCCGGAGGATATTTCCCTGGGAAAGGTGAGGTTTCTTCCTTCAGGAATCAATTTCGCAGCCTATAAGTTTGTGCTGGAGGAATGGAAAATATGGAGAGGCTACCTGAATACCATATTTTACACCTTTTTCGGAACTCTGTTAGGAACCAGCGTTACCCTGATGGCGGCGTTTGCCTTATCCAGGAAGGACCTTTTCGGACGGAATGTGATAACCAAGCTTTTTGTATTCACCATGTTCTTTTCGGGAGGACTGATTCCCACCTATATGGTGGTCAGCAGCCTTCATATGGTGAATACGAGAACTGTCCTGGTGGTGATGGGGACGGTTACCGTCTATAACATGATTATTGCCAGGACCTTTTTCCAGAACAGCCTTCCGGAAGAGCTTTTCGAAGCCGCAGAGCTGGACGGCTGCGGAGTGGGGAAATTCTTTTTCAAAATCGCATTGCCCTGTTCCAAAGCGATTATTGCGGTTATCGCCCTTTATGTGGGCGTCAGCCAGTGGAATTCCTATTTTACGGCGATGATTTACGTGACCGACCAGAAGATATACCCGCTTCAGCTGGTGCTGCGGGACATCCTGATTCTGGGACAGCAGCTGACCCAGATAACGGATCCGGCTGAAATTGAGGCTCTGGTGGAACGGCAGAAGGTGGCCCAGATTATCAAATATGTGGTGATTATTGTATCCTCGCTGCCGGTCATCTGTGTGTATCCGTTCCTGCAGAAGTATTTTGTAAAAGGTGTTATGATCGGCTCCGTCAAGGGGTGACGGGATGCCTGGCATAAAATTGCAGATAATTAATTTGGAGGGAGAAAGAATGAAACTAAAACAAGTTATTGCCGCGACTATGGCCACAATTTTGATTATTGGAAATCTTACTGGCTGTGGGAAAACAAATGGTACAGCAGTCGTAGAATCTTCTGGAAGTGTAGAAGAAACAGCTTCAGTAGAAGTACCAAATGCCGTAAATAAGACAGGATATCCAATTATGAATGTAGATTATACCTTTAAAATTGTCCATTCAGTGGCATCTACAGATAAGATTGGTTCATGGGAAAACAAGGATTTCGTACAGCAGATAGCGGAGGATACCGGGCTGAAAATTGAGTGGGTGGGGATTCCGGAAGCTTCATATAATGACCAAGTTGCTATTATGATAGCGGCCGGGGATTTACCGGATGTTTTTATCGGGCAGGTTCCCAATTTTGCTCAGTTTCTTGATTCTTTTTATAAGTTGGATGATATGATTGCAGATTACACTCCTTCGCTTGCCGATTTTTATGAAGAATATCCTGCCATTAAGGTTGCAGCAGTATTTCCTGATGGATCTACTTATGGCCTGCCGGATGTACAAATGAATGGATATAGAGCTGGTAAATGTCTCTCTATCAATCAAACATGGTTGGATGCGGTTGGTATGGAAATGCCAAATACTGCAGATGAATTGTTTGATGTATTGATGGCATTTAAAGAACAGGATCCTAATGGAAATGGACAGGCTGATGAGATTCCATTCTCTTTTTATAAGGATCGGAAATTTGATCTCTTAATGTCTGCTTTTGGGATCGCGGGGTATGATGCTAAAGATTATTCATTTCCTTATGTGCAAATTAAGAATGGAAAGGTAGAATTTTACCCGGAAACAGAGAATTACTATAATTATCTACAGTATTTGAATAAATTATATGCAAACGGACTTGTGGATCCTAATGGGTTTATACAGGAAGAAGTTGATATGATAGCCAAAGGCACGAACAACCAGCTGGGAGTATTTCCTAATTATTCATATGATGATATTACAGTAGGAGATTATGCTAAGGACTACACATATCTTCTTCCTTTGAAAGATGAGGAAGGGATAAGACGTTTTGTTCCTAGCTCTTATGCAGGAGGTGTGATTGCCAATCAGTTTACGATTACTAAGAATTGTAAGTATCCGGAAGCCATGCTTAGACTATATGATTATATGAACGGCAGCTTTGAGAACCGTTTAACCTTTGATTGGGGACCTGAAGGCGTTGCATGGAAGGATAATGGGGACGGAACGATTTCCAAACTAGCGGACCCTGTACCTGATGGTTATAACAGTTATGCTGAAGTAAGACATACACTGTCCATGGGAGTAAAGGGAGCTACCCTTTGGAGTGAAGCGGATAATGCTCGTTTTGCTATTACATCTGACAGAGAAAAAAAATATGTAGCAAGGCAGGAACCTTTCCTGGCCTGTGCAGTGGAAGAATTTATGCCTGACGGCCAAAATTATCCGGAAGCGGTCCAGGAAATAAATGTAATTCTGACAGAGTTAAGAGCCTATATGGACAACTTTCTTGCAGAAAGTGTTATGAATGGTATAGATGATAAGAAATGGGAACAGCATTTGGATGCAGTGAAAAAGTTTAATAGTGAAAGATATACCCAGTTGATGCAGGAGTACTATGACAGAATGAAAGAGTTGATGAAATAAAATGAAGCCAAACTTATTATTGATAATGGCAGATCAATTTCGGGCAGATTCTATGACACAAATGGGGGGCGGGATTAAGACCCCCCATATAGACCGAATTATCAGGAAGGGAGTGTTTTTTGATAAAGCCAGTTGTACTTCACCTCTGTGTACACCCAGCAGGGCATCATTGGCTACAGGAAAGTATCCCCATAACTGTGGTGTTATGGTACATGATGCATCGCTCCCATTAGATCAGATTACATATTATCAGCTGCTGCGGAAAAATGGATATCGCACTGCAGTTATAGGTAAGACAGATTTACATAAAGATTATCATTATTATGGAAAGAATGCACCTCTTCCGGTTATGTATCATTATGGATTCACAGATCCTGATGAAGTCGAAGGAAAGATGAATCTGGCTTTTTATCCAGTGAAAGAAGATGGAACAAAAGAACTGGTAGGCCCCTATCAAAGATATCTGGAAACTAAGGGAGTATTGGATTCTATTACAAAAGATTACCATAAGCGTTTGGAAAAACTTCCGGTATGGTATGCTGAGAAAAGTGTACTTAGAGATGAAGATTTCCAGGATACTTATATTGGCAGGAAGGCCTGTGAATTTTTAGAGCAGGTGGACGAGGAGTATCCATGGCATTTAATGGTCAGTTTTGCCGGACCCCATGATCCCTGGGATCCCCCGGAATATGCCCTCTCTAAGGTTGGAGATACCATATATCCCCCTTCAATAGAGGATGACATGCAGGGTAAACCAGATTGGATTAAGAAAAAAGCCCAGAATCAAAGTTATGGTCTGACACCGGAAAAAGTACAAAATTTAAAAAAGCACTATGCTGCTTCTGTAGTTGCAATTGATGACTGCATAGGCAGAATTCTGGATGTGTTGGAGCGAAGAGAAATGTGTCAGAATACTGTGGTGGTTTTTTGTGCAGATCATGGGGAGATGCTCGGAGATCATAATCTTTTTCAAAAATCAGTAATGTATGAAGGAGCATTGCGCATTCCTTTAGTTATAAATATTCCGGGGTATACGAATGAAAGCCGGAATCATGCATTAGTAGAATTAATGGATCTTGCGCCGACTTTTCTGGAATTGGCTGGGGTGGATTATAACATAAAGGAAATGGATGGAGTTTCTATTCTTCCTTTAATCAGAGAAGAAAAAAAAGAAATTAAAAAATTCCAGAAAAGTGAGTTACATAATACGATGATGCTTTTTGACGGAAGATATAAATGGATTCGAAATTATAATGATGAGGATGAACTATATGATTTGACAAAGGATTCTCAGGAAAGGCATAATTGTATTAAAGAAAAGCAGGATATACTGGCGTATATGAGACAATATACGTTTCGTTCCTGATAAAGGAGAGAAGGTATAATGAAGGCTATAATGATTATGTATGATTCTTTGAATCGGCATATGCTTGCGCCCTACGGGTGTGAGTGGACTAAGACGCCTAATTTTGAGAGGCTGGCGGAGAGGTGTGTTACTTTTGATAAGTGTTATGTGGGGAGTCTGCCTTGTATGCCGGCGCGGAGGGAGATTCATACGGGGCGTTATAATTTCCTGCATCGGAACTGGGGGCCTATGGAGCCTTATGATGATTCTATGCCGGAGATTTTGAAGAGGAATGGGGTTTATTCGCATTTGATCAGTGATCATTATCATTATTGGGAGGATGGCGGGTGTACTTATCATAATCGGTACAGCAGCTGGGAGAATGTGAGGGGACAGGAGGGGGATCCCTGGAAGGGGTGTGTCGGGGATAAGGTGCTTCCTCCTCATATCGGGCAGTGCGGTAAGCAGGATATGGTTAACCGGGAATATACGGATACGGAAGACAGGATGGCTCAGAGTGTTACGTTCCGGGCGGGGGTGGAATTTCTGGAGAGGAATCATGGGGCGGATAATTGGTTCCTGCAGGTGGAGACTTTTGATCCGCATGAGCCTTTTTATGTGCAGGATGAGGATTTGATGGGGTTTGAGACGGAGTATGACGGTCCCTTGTTTGACTGGCCTGGATATCACAGGGTAACGGAGGAGGAGCGGCCTTATGTGCAGCATGTGCGTAATAAGTATGCGGCGCTGCTTCAGATGTGTGATCGGAATCTAGGGAAGATTTTGGATAAGATGGATGAGTATAATCTGTGGGAAGATACGATGCTGATCGTGAATACGGATCATGGTTTTATGTTGGGGGAGCATGATTGGTGGGCGAAGAGTAATGAAATTAATTTTTATGAGGAGATCGTTCATACGCCTTTGTTTATTTATGATCCCAGAAGCAGGGCGGCGGGGCGGTGTGAGTGTCTTGTGCAGACGATTGATTTGGCGCCTACGTTATTGGAGTTTTTCGGGCTGCCGGTTCCAGGGGATATGCTGGGGCATGTGCTGAAGGATACGATTGCGGAAGGAAAACCAGTGCGGGAAACCTGTCTGTATGGGACCTGCGGCGCGCAGATAAGCTGTACGGACGGGCATTATGCCTATGTGCTGGCTCCGGCGATCAAAACCAATGAGCCGCTTTATAATTATACTTTGATGCCGACTCATATGCGGGAGATGTTTCCTCCTAAGGAGCTGCCGGAGCTGGAATTGAGTGAGCCTTTTTCTTTTACGAAGGGCTGCCGGCTTCTGAAAATAAAGAATGTGGAAAAAAGAGAGTATACGAATGATTTGGGGGAGCATCCTTATAAAACGCTGCTTTTTGATTTGGAGAAGGATCCGAAGGAGTCAGAACCTATATCTAATCCGGAAGTGGAGGAGTATTTCAGGAAGGAAATGGTGCGGATTATGAAAGAGAATGACGCGCCGAAGGAACAGTATGAGAGGATGGGGCTGGAGGCAGAATAAGGCTCATCTGAAAAAATGGGATATAAATTTAAGAGAAGAAACCGTCCTTTGTCGGCAGACAGGGACGGTTTCTTCGTTATAGGATGTATTTTTGTGGCATCTCCTGGTTTTGTTTTTGGAAACGTCTTTCTATACAATACACAAAAAATGCCCTCTCTTTTTATGCAATTGTACAAAAAGATAAAAAATAAGAAAAAATATCTTGCATTTTTATAATATTTCCATTATATTCTAAATATCATATTGCTAATCATATTAGCGGTATGCATATAACGATTATTATAAGTATGAGGATAAAAAGATGAATCATAATCAGATTCTGAAGATTCTGAAACAGGAAATGGCGGCGGCAACGGGGTGTACGGAGCCTGTTGCAATTGCTTATGCCTCTGCCAAGGCAAGGGCGGTTTTAGGAAAGAAACCGGTGCGGGCACAGGTAAAGGTGAGCTGCAATATTTTGAAAAATGCCATGGGAGTCGGGATTCCCGGAACGGATATGGCAGGGCTGGAAATGGCGGCGGCATTGGGAATTACAGGCGGTGACAGTGAAGCAATTCTGGAGGTCCTGCACTCCATTACCCCGAAACAGGTGGAAGAAGCCAGGCTGTTTGCCGGGACACAGGTTCGTGTGGAACGGAAGGATACGCCGAAGAAGCTTTACATAGAAGTTATTCTGGAAACAGAGGATGATATGTCGGCAGTCATTATTGAAGACAGTCATACCAATATTACCCGCATAATACATGGGCTTACCTGTATCTATGAAAAAGGGAGCTGCGAGGAGCTTCCGGCGGATGAGAGTGATAAATCAGCGCTTACTGTGGATAACATTTATGATTTTATACAGAATGTGGATACAGACCGGCTTTCTTTCCTTGATGAGTGTATAAAAATGAACTGGGCGGTGGCTCAGGAAGGGCTGAAAGGGCGTTATGGGCTCCATGTGGGACGAAGTATCTATGAAGATATGGGAGAAGGAACCGCCGGGGATGATATAAGGAATTATGCTATTGCAGTAACTGCAGCGGCGGCAGATGCAAGAATGGCCGGATGCGCCATGTCGGTAATGACGGTGTGCGGCAGCGGAAATCAGGGCTTAACAGCCACATTGCCGGTTATTGCAGCTGTTTATAAAAGAAAAGGCTCCCCGGAAATGCTGTACCGTTCGCTGGCCCTCAGCTGTCTGATAACCATTCATGTTAAAAGCTATATTGGAAAGCTTTCACCGCTTTGCGGCTGCGGCATGGGATCATCCATCGGAGCCTGCTGCGCGTTCGTATATATGCAGGGAGGCGGACTGAAGCAAATTAAGAATGCCATTAATAATATGATAGCCGATGTTTCAGGAATTATCTGTGACGGAGCAAAAGCAGGCTGCGCTTTAAAAATAGCAACGGTAATATCAAGTGCATTCCAGTGCTCCATGCTGGCTTTGAAAAATCATAGCGCCGGCGGCCTGGACGGTATTGTAACGGAAGATGTGGAAAGCACCATCAGAAATCTGGGAGAACTGGGAAACCGGGGTATGGCTGATACGGATCAGGTGATTTTGGATATGATGGTTTGCAGATAAAAAGGAGGAAAAAGAAATGGATAAGAGGACACGAGTTCTGAATGCAATGAATAAAAAGGAGGTGGATCATGTTCCGGTAGGCTTCTGGTTTCATTTCGCCGGAGAAGAAGCTTCCGGTCAGGGCTGCATAAATGCACATTTAAAATACTATCGGGAAACGGATTTGGATTTTGTAAAAATTATGTGCGATGGTTATTTCCCGTATCCGCTGCCGGAAATAAAAACGGCAGAGGACTGGAAAAGCTTAAAACCGCTGACCTCCGATCATCCCTTTATCAGGGAGCAGGTGGAGAGAGCCAAAGCTATCGTTGAGGATATCGGAAAAGAACGCTGTGTTTTCTATAATGTATTCGCTCCCTTTTCATCCCTCCGTTTCGGCGCGGAAGCAGTGGGCTTAACGGATTCGGACGTAATGGGATATATAAGAGAGGATAAAAATGCCGTAATGGACGCTCTGGATGTGATCGCACAGTCCAACGCCCTTCTTGCGGAGCTGCTTATTACGGAAGCGGGCTGTGACGGCGTTTACTATTGTGTGCAGGGTGGGGAATATGACCGTTTTACCCCGGAAGAATACAGGAAAACCATCACTCCCAGTGATCTGTATGTTCTGGAGCACGCAAACCGTTTTTCGGAGAATAACATCATACATATGTGCGGCTGGGCAGGAAACCGGAACCAGCTTGCAATCTGGCAGGATTATCCCGCAAAGGTAGTAAACTGGGCTGTATTTGTGGAAGGCCTGTCTCTGGATGCCGGCCGTTATTTTATCGGGGGCAGAACCTCCCTGGGCGGTTTCGAGACTCATTGGGACGAACACACCCAGCAGGGAATTCTTTATACCGGCACCAAGGAAGAACTGCAGAAATACACCACAGATCTAATTCTCAATCATGGCAAAATAGGATTGATGCTGGGCGGAGACTGCACAATAGATGCAAAGCTTGACTGGGAGAGAATCCGTTGGATTATTGAAGCGGCAAGAAGTATCTGATAAATAAAGGGAATTCCCTTTTAAAAAAGAAAAAGCACACATAGAAAGGAAGAGTATTATGAAAAAGTGGAACAAATTATTGGCATTGGGGATGGCGTTTTCCATGACTTTGGCACTCACCGCATGTTCCGGACAGTCAGCGGATACTTCCGGTGAAGCAGCAGAACCGCAAAGCGCGGCGCCCTCAACGGCGGCTTCCGATTCGGCGGATGCATCGGAAGCGGGAGAAGAAAAGACCTATGAACCTACAACACTCACTTTCTGGAATGGATTTACCAGTACAGACGGTGAAGTCCTTCAGCAGATTGTGGATGATTTTAATGCATCGAACGAATGGAATATTACCATTGAAATGGACGTAATGCCATGGGCAACCTTTAACGAAAAGCTTCCGGCAGCTATTGCGGCGGGAAATGCACCGGATTTTGTGCTTTGTTCTTCCGGATATTATGCTCCTTATGTGGAAGCCGGCAGCTTCCAGGATGTAAGTGATTTCTATGAATTACCGGAAGTAAATGCCGATGACTTTGACAAAAACGTTGTAGATCTGCTGTATTATGATGATTTATGCGTTGGTGTTCCCATGCAGATGGTATCTCATTATTTTTACTGGGATAAAGATCTTTATGAAGCGGCAGGACTGGATCCCGAATCCCCTCCGGAAACCTTTGAAGAGCTTGTGGAGAATGCAAAGCTGCTTACAGATAAGAGCAAAAACCAGTACGGCTTCTGCGTGCCTGTCAATAATAATGTGACTGCCCAGTATACCATGTATGCTTATGGCGGCGGCTACGTGAATGAAGATGAAACAGAAGCGGTATTCAATTCCGAGGAGAACGTAAAAGCTTTTGAAACCTTGAAAACACTGTATGAATGTTCCCCTAAGGATTCCGATGATAATACCTATATCAGCGGTCAGCTTGCACAGTTTATCAACGGTCCCTGGATTATTAACGGGCTTCGTGAAAATGAAATTAATTATGGCGTAAAAGCGGTTCCTGCATGTACGGGCGTTGAGCAGGATGCAGCGGTAATCCCTGTAGGCTTTTCTATTCCTAAAACGACTTCAGAGGAGCATAAGGAACTTGTTTATAAGTTTGTAAACTACTGGAATACGGAAGAAATCTGTACCAAATGGACAAAGGAATGCGGTACTCCTGCATATCTGCTTTCCGCACAGGCTAATTTCGCGGATGATCCGCAGACACTGGCATTATCGGAGCCTCTTTCCTACGGACACATTGAATGTAAACTGAATGGTGTAAATACAATCTCGACCGATGGTTTATATCCTGCCATGGAAGAAATTTTTGCTGGTGCAGATATTAAGACAACACTGGATAAATACAACGAAGTCATCCAGGGTATTTTGAAATAGTAAATTCTGATAAGCTATGAAAAAGGATGCGGCTGCAGGCAGCGGCATCCTTTATTCAGAAGGGAGCCTGAGGATGGAAAAAATCAGCCCAATGAAAAGATGTATAGCCAAATGGACGAAAAAAGACAGAGTGGGATATCTGTTTATTTTTCCTGCTGTACTGGTATTATTTGTATTTACGATTATTCCTCTGGTGATTTCATTTATCATCAGCCTGACAAATCTGGATATTTTCCTGGCATGGCCTCAGTTTGTGGGACTGGATAACTTTAAACGCACGCTGGGGGATGAACGTGTCTGGAATGCATTCAAAAATACATTTTATTATGTGGTGATATCGGTGCCCATTCAGCTTATTGTGGCGCTGGTACTGGCCTATTGGCTGTATAAGCCCACCCGTTTTAATAAGATGTGCCGCTCCGTATTTTATGTGCCGGTACTATGTTCCTTTACGGCAATCGGTATCTTATTCAACCTGATTCTGAATTCCACGGTAGGTTATATTCCCTATCTGATCAGCCTGGTATACGGCGAACCTATAGCCCTTCTCAGTGAAGTGAAATTTGCCATGCCTATCATTATTTTCATTTCCGTTTGGAAGGCATTCGGGAAAACGCTAATCATTCTGGTGGCAGGCATTAATGATATCCCAAGTACCTATTTTGAAGCTTCGGAAATTGACGGGGCTACGAAGACACAGCAGTTTTTCCATATTACACTGCCCAATCTTCTGCCTACCATCAATTTTACCCTTCTTACCACAATAATCGGGGCTTTTCAGGTTTTCGACGTTGTTTACGTTACCACGGGAGGCGGCCCTCTTTACAAAACGGAGACGGTGGTGCAGTACATATATAACAGAGGCTTTTCGGCGCCTTATGATCTGGGATACGCTTCAGCCATGTGTATTGAATTATTCTTTGTCATCGCAGTTATTATATTGATTTTCAAGGGCTATATGGAACGCAAAATAGCGAGAAACATGTAGGAGGAGAGCAGGATGAAGAAAAAAATTAAAGTTTATGACGTGCTGAGAATTCTCATATGCCTTTTCGTACTGTTCCTGATTGTATTTCCGTTTGTATGGCTGATATTGAGCACCTTTAAACTGCAGAAGGATATCATAAAATGGCCGCCCACCTTGTGGCCCAAAGCATGGACAATCAAAAACTATATCCAGGTATGGTCCAGAATTCCCCTGGCGGATTATATAAAAAATACCGTTATTTTTGCGGGAGTGGTTTCCGTTTGTTCCGCCCTTCTGGATTCCATGGCCGGTTATGCCTTTGCCCGTCTTGAATTTAAAGGTAAGGAAATCATTTTCAATATTGTCCTTCTCACTATGCTGATTCCGTTCCAGATCATCATGATCCCTCTGTACCTGGAACTGCATACCTTCGGTATATTAAATACTTATATCGGACTGATTCTGCCGCGTATTGCATCTGCTTACGGAATGTTTTTCATGCGTTCCTTTTATATAGGACTTCCCAAGAGTCTGGAAGAAGCGGCCAGAATTGACGGTATGAATGAATTCGGTATTTATACAAAGATTATGTTCCCGTTATGCAAACCGGCGTTTGTCACTTTTTTCATTTTCTGCCTGACCTCCAACTGGAATGACCTGATTTATCCTTTGATGATGACCAATTCCACCAAGATGCGGACACTCTCCGCCGGACTTGCCATGTTTGTAGGGGAAGGTGTGCGTGAGACTGGCCCTGCTCTGGCGGGCGCGCTGATATCCATGCTGCCGCTTCTTATTTTATATTGCTTTGCTCAGGAATTTTTCGTAGAGGGAATCGCCGTATCCGGCATGAAGGAGTAACAAAAAATGTTTGAAAATATAGGTGAAAACCTGTCCGCCATGATATCGATCCCCACCGTGAGCGGTGCCGGAAACGAACCATTTTACCACATAGAGGAATACCGGGATTATCTGAGAACCACCTTCCAAACATTGTTCACCGCTGCCGATATCACACCGGTAGGGGAAGCCCTCCTGCTTAAACTCCGGGGAACCGGCAGCCGTCTCCTTCATGAGGAGAAAACTCCCGGCATCCCTCTTCCCGTATTATTCACCGGACACATGGACGTGGTTCCCGCCGCGGACGAAGCCTCCTGGAAGTTTCCTCCGTTTTCCGGCCGGATCGCGGACGGCTGCGTCTGGGGAAGAGGCTCTCAGGATATGAAGGGACCTCAATGCGCGTTATTATCTGCCTTTGAAAGCCTGCTGGAAGAAGGCTGGTGCCCCAAACGGGATATATGGCTGTATCTTTCCTGCGATGAAGAAACAGGCGGATTTACCACAGGCCGGGCCGCAAAGCTGTTAAAGGACAAAAAGATACATTTTGAGACCGTATTCGACGAAGGCGGCACCATTTGTGATGATTTTATGGGCCTGGTAAAAGGAAAAGCCGCCCTTTTCGGAATAGCGGAAAAGGGTTCGCTGGAATACCGGTTTACCGCGCTCTCCCGGGGCGGACACTCCGCCAATCCTCCGGCCCATTCAGCGATTGTACGTCTGGCTGATTTTATCCATGAAGTGGAGTATGCCGATTTTTTCCGAAAGGAGCTGAGTGAGGGAAACCGCGCAATGCTGCGTGCCGCAGCCGGATATTCCCCGGACACGATCCGGGATAAGCTTCTGCAGGCGGCGGATGAACAGGGAGATTATCCCGTACTGCATGAAATCTGTAAGGATGCGGATACCCTTTTGGGAGCCACCATTGCCTTTACCATGATAGAAGGAGGAACCGCCTTTAATGTCATGCCGAAGAAAGCGGTGCTGACGGCCAATGTACGGGTATCCTGTACGGAAAAAGCGGAGGAAATAACGGAAAAACTGAAAAAAGCTGCCGAAAGACATGACCTGTTATGTGAACTGGCAGGCGGCAGAGATGCCGCGCCGGAAAGCAGCACCGGTGCGCCGGGCTATCTGGCGATGAAGGCCAGCGTGGAAGAAACATATCCCGGCCTTCCGGTAATTCCCTTTGTCCTGGGCGGCGGAACAGACTCCCGTCATTTTCTGGAACTGACAGACAATGTACTGCGCTTTTCCCCTATGTATGCCCTGCCCGAACAGGGAAGAGGTGTCCATGGGGATAACGAATACGCTTCCATACAGGCAGTAAAAGACGCGGCACAATGTTATTCAGTCCTACTGAAAAAATTATAGTATGCCCGAAGTGCGGGCATGCGGACAGGAAGTGCATATGGATAAAATAATCAGGCTGCAGCAGGCCATGCCTTCTGATATGGAAGCGGCAATCCTGCAGGACGCAGCCAACCGTTTTTACCTGACAGGAATGAAATCCTCTGCAGGAACCGTGCTGGTCACAAGAAATAAGGCATGGCTGATCATTGATTTCCGCTATTTCGAAGAAGCGGAAGAAAAGGTAAAAAACTGCAGAGTAATCGAAGAGAAAAACCTGTATTCCCAGATAAAACAGCTCCTGGAGGCAGAAGGAATATCTGCTCTTTCCCTGCATACCGGACTGGTTACCTTAGAAAAGTACAGACAGCTGGAAACCGCCCTTAAGGGAATTTCCCTGGATGTCTCAGACAGCCTGTCCGGCCTCATGGATTCCCTGCGCCGGGAAAAGGATGAAGAGGAAATCGCCTGCCATAAAAAGGCACAGCAGATCACGGATCATACCTTTTCCCATATTCTCGGAATCATAAAGCCCGGTTTGACGGAAATTGATGTGGCGAGGGAAATCGGCGTCACCTTGACCAGACTGGGCTCAGACGATAAGAATTTCAATTTTATTGTGGCATCCGGCCCCAACAGCTCCCTGCCCCATGGATTTGCAACAAGCCGCCTGATTCAAAAAGGGGATTTTGTCACCATGGATTTCGGCGCCGTCTGCGGAGGATATCTGGCGGATATGACCCGTACTGTGGCAGTAGGAAGCGTATCGGAGGAGCAGCGGCATGTCTATGAGACTGTCCGGGAAGCCCAGAAAAGGGCATTTGATAAGATCCGCCCCGGAGCAGCCTGCTCGGAGGTGGACGCCGCCGCCCGTAAATTTATCTATCAGGAGGGCTATGAGGGCTGTTTCTCCCACGGCCTGGGCCACAGCGTAGGTGTGGAGGTTCATGAAAATCCCCGCTTTAACGAGGTCTGCAACGACAGGCTTGTACCGGGAATTGTGATAACCGTGGAACCCGGCATTTATCTGAAAAAAAGATTCGGGGTACGGATTGAAGATATGATAGTGGTCAGGGAAAACGGATTTGAAAACCTGACCAGGAGCCCCAAGGAACTGATTATCTTGTAAAGAAAAGGAGCAGCAATGAACGGATTTGAATTTCAATGCGGAACAAAGATGATTTTCGGAAAAGATAAAGAACTGTGCGTAGGAGAAGAACTGAAAAAGTACGGTGCATCCAGAGTCCTTCTCGTTTACGGAGGCTCTTCCATAAAGAAAAACGGCCTGTATGATAAAGTGATTCATGCGCTGAAGGAAGCCGGTCTTTTTTTCGAGGAATTACCTGGCGTAGTCCCTAATCCCAGAGTATCCCTGGTAAGAAAAGGGGTTGAAATCTGCCGGGAAAAAGATATTGATTTCCTTCTGGCTGTAGGAGGCGGAAGCGTTATTGATACCTGTAAAGCCATGTCTTTCGGTGTTTATTATGAAGGTGATGTATGGGATCTGATTTCCGGTAAAACCAGACCCGGAGAAAAAAGAATCCCCGTTGCAGATATCCTTACCCTTCCCGCCGCAGGCAGCGAAGAAAGCGACAGCTGCGTCATTTCCGATGAAACCATTCCCATGAAAACAGGCTTCGGCTCCCCGTTAATGCGCCCTGTTTTCTCCATCATGAATCCAGAACTGACCTTCACCCTTCCTCCCTACCAAACCGCATGCGGCTGCATGGATATCATGGCCCACGCCATGGAAAGATATTTCACCAGGACCCCAAATGTGGAAATGACAGATCGCGTAACGGAAGGAATCCTGGCCACCGTAATCCACAACCTGCCCAAAGCACTGGAAAACCCCCGGGATTATGACGCAAGAGCCGAAATCATGCTATGCGGAACCTGGGCCCAGAACGACATGACCGGCTGCGGCAGACAGCAGGACTGGTTCAACCACGGCCTGGAACACCAAATCAGCGGCTTTTATGACATCGCCCACGGAGCAGGCCTTGCCATCTCCTTCCCCGCCTGGATGGAATTTTTATCTGACAAACAGGAATGTATCCCCAAGCTTGCCCAGATGGCAGTCCGCGTCTGGAAAGTGGAAATGAATTTTGAAAACCCCCGGGAAACAGCAAAAGAAGGCATAAAAAGACTTCGCTCCCTCATCAAAGAATCCGGTTTGCCGCTAACCTTAAGCGAAGCCGGTATCGGTACAGAAAAATTCGAAATGATTGCGGATCTTATGACAAATAAAGGAACCCACACCTGCGGCTCCTTCTATCCTATGAACAAAGGTGATATCCTCACTCTTTTACAGATGATGGCATAAATATAGGAAGGGAGTATGATTCCGGCCCCGTATCCCTGGCGCTGCATTCGGCTGCCTCCCTGCCCGGAGCCTCTGCCCCTCCCTCCCCTGCCCTGTGGGATTCCTTATGTATCATACGGTGCATCTCAAAAAAAGGTAGCTGTTTCTTACTGTTTTGATCCTATCCTTTACTGCCCGTCCTTAGCGGCGATGTTTGACGAACGCAGGGAGGAGTTCAGCCGCGTTGGCAGTCAAGGATAGGGACAAAACAGTTAGCAACAGCCCCTTTTTTTGTCTGTACCGTATGATCCATAAGGAATCCCACAGGGCAGGGGAGGGAGGGGCCGGGGCACCGGGCAGGGAGGCAGCCGA